>Ga0268263_1001250_pt1 | contig 24066 bp, 22 predicted proteins | sample Biomet5_FD_190358 | JGI IMG/M metagenome (GOLD analysis project Ga0268263, IMG submission 190358) | Microbial communities from bioreactor (seeded with sewage sludge) at LBNL, California, USA - Biofuel metagenome 5 (SPAdes) (version 4) | ecosystem: Engineered > Bioreactor > Anaerobic >... | reverse complement strand
AGTCGTCCCTCTCACGAGGGACGTGGATTGAAATCAAACGTGACAACTCCGGTACTTGTAGCGGCAATGTCGTCCCTCTCACGAGGGACGTGGATTGAAATAACAGTCAGTTGAAAATCCTTACTTGTCTTACAACGTCGTCCCTCTCACGAGGGACGTGGATTGAAATCATTTTTCAGCGTCAAGGTACTGATCGTCAGTAGGTCGTCCCTCTCACGAGGGACGTGGATTGAAATATGTGTTAGCTAAAAATCACAAAAACGAAAAGCCGTCGTCCCTCTCACGAGGGACGTGGATTGAAATAAGATAACATAGGGAATTCTAAAAATATAAAATGTCGTCCCTCTCACGAGGGACGTGGATTGAAATTATTTGCAACATACAGCATAACCTTATGGTACCGTCGTCCCTCTCACGAGGGACGTGGATTGAAATTACTTGTCACATTATGGGCAGGAGTTCGCAAAAAGTCGTCCCTCTCACGAGGGACGTGGATTGAAATTTTTCATAATCAGCGTTCGCCGTTTCGTACTTTGGTCGTCCCTCTCACGAGGGACGTGGATTGAAATATATGCATTTGTTAAAGACAATAGTGATTTAATTGTCGTCCCTCCCACGAGGGACGTGGATTGAAATCATTTTGTGAAGAATAGCCCACCAAGTCGTAAAGCGTCGTCCCTCGTGGGAAGGACGTGGATTAAAAATCACTGATAATTAAGTCGGTGGTTTTATTTTTTTGCTTCGCCTTAAATTCCCATTGATATTTGCGAACACATGTTCTATACTAATAACTAAAATATAGAACGTGTGTTTGGAGTGATGAGATGGATCGTGTAATTTTACACAGCGATTGTAATAGTTTTTATGCAAGTGTTGAATGCTTGCACCATCCTGAGATCCGTGATAAGCCGGTTGCTGTTGGTGGTGATGTGGAGCAGCGGCACGGTATCATCCTTGCTAAAAATCAGATAGCCAAACGCTATAAAATCCAGACCGGCGAAGCTCTCTGGCAAGCGCGCCAAAAATGTCCTGACCTCGTAATCGTGCCGCCAAATTTTTCGCTTTACATGCGGTTTTCTCGAATGGCCCGACATATTTACCTTGATTATACGAATCAGGTTGAACCGTTCGGCCTTGATGAAGCTTGGTTGGACGTAACCGGAAACGCAAAGATTCAGGGTGATGGATTATCCATAGCGAAAGAGATTGGCGACCGCATTAGATTTGAGCTGGGCATTACAGTAAGTATCGGTGTAAGCTATAACAAGATTTTTGCAAAATTGGGCAGTGATTACAAAAAGCCAGATGCTATTACCGTTATGTCAAAAGATAACTTTAAACAAATTGTATGGCCGTTGCCGGCAAGTGACTTACTCTATGTCGGGCGTTCCACACAGCGCAAATTAACTTCACTTGGCGTCCACACCATCGGTGAGCTTGCCGGGACTTCACAAGGTATTTTACATTCCAACTTTGGCAAGTGGGGAGATGTCTTATACTGTTTTGCAAATGGGTATGACACATCACCGGTGGCAGATTTTGACAATCGTCCGTTGGTGAAATCAATCGGCAATTCAACGACCACACCGCGAGACCTAACGACCAATGATGATGTAAAGATCATCTTATATGTATTGGCCGACAGCGTATCCCGCCGCCTTCGTGAGCAGGGATTCAAAGCGAGAACCGTCTGCATCAGTGTACGCGACAATGAGCTGTCGAGCTTTACCCGGCAATATACTATGAAGCAATACAGCAATATCACATCAGCAATTGCACAGTGTGGAATTGCTTTATTTCGCAAGCATTACCATTTGAACCCAACACAAAAACAGATCATCTCATTACAACTTTCGTTGATTAAGATGATCTGTTTTTTATGTGCTTTAAATTAGAATATTGCTGTCTGCCTCCATGAATCGCCGCTCGGCTTTACGCCTGATTTTACGATTAATCTAACCGATGCATGTGATTTGGCAATCAGTTTTCCTTTATCGTCATACACATCAAACATGATGTACGTTAACCCTTTTTTCAAACCGGTTATCTTGTAGTTTCCGTTTTTCAGTTTTGTTACAATCACCATCCCCGGAGTAGAAGAATAAACCTTAACAGTGGTATCTTTTGCATTTATCATACGAATACCGATTTCGTATTTGCCTTTTAACGGCATAATATAGCTCTTAGTGTCAAGTGTAAGGGAACGCACCGCATTGGGCAGCAGCACATAATCGGAACAGTGGTAGATTTGAACGGTAACATAGCCGTCGGCATCCACGGTGTACGCCTCTGTACTCAGCGATTCAATTTGTTTTGTAGTTGGATTGTAATAGTAGAAGTAGAGCGTTTGTCCCGGCTTAAAGCCTTTGTCCAACGCGAAAATCTTTACACTGGCAACAGACGGCAATACACCGCTGTGGTCAAAGGAAAGCACAAGCCCCTTGTTGGCTGGTGTGATTGCGTTTACCTTTGGAACTTCCGTGGTCAGGTGTACGCTCATTGAAATATTGACATCTGTCATAGGGGTGGTCGATTTTGCAAGATCTGCGCCCTTGAATGTCCAGCTGTAAGCCATCTGCTGGGTATCGGCGTCTTTGATTTTGATCGTTACATCGGAAGCGTTTGCTTTCGCCGCTTCCAAAATATCCTTGTTTGCATTAATCGTAACGGCAAGGTTCGCGTTTGTGCCCTTTGCGACTTCGGACGGAACGGTAACGGTCAATTCGACATTCTTTTTTGCGTTGAGCTGCTGTTTGATGTCCTCGGTTGGTACATTAATGGTAACATTCGTCTTTTTTGCTGTATCTACCGTGTCGCCATTCGTAGAAGTTAAGGTGTTATCGAGCGTAATACTCGGCACAGAAGTATCAATATTGGTGGTACCCCCGTTTGTTGTGATGCTGTCCGGTACTGTGGTTACCGTAGCGTCGTTATTCGTTTTATCCACCTTGGTTTCAGTTACGACTTTTGTCGTTGGCAGAGTAGAGTTTCCGCCCGTACGGGGGGCAATACTCACCGTTACATTATAGATCTTAGTCGCGCCGTTCTCGGAGGTCACCGTGTAGGAAACAGGGCTGGTAAAATCCTGTGCCCCTGTTGGGAAAACGCTCGCACCGACGTCCGTCAGAGCAATGACCGGCGTAAGCGCCGTTACATTCGTACCATAAGGCACGGTGACCGAAACGGTATTCAAAGCGTTATCCACCGTGCCGGTGGCTGAAGGTGAAGCAAAGCCAAAACTCGCAATTTTGGCGACAATTATGGGAACGAATGCCGCGCCTTCGGCGGTTACCGTTGCGGCATAGGTATTGCCGTCGTAGGCTGCGGTTGCCGTGTCTGCGGGAAGGTAGACGTAAACCTTTCCTTTGCTGTCGCCGCTGTCAAGGATACTCTTTGCTCCTGTCATATTGTAGGAATAAGAAGCTCCCCCGCTGGAAAATGTCATGGTACTGACGTCAGTGCCGCCTGTTGTGTCGCCTGGCACGATTAAGGTAGTCTTGTAGACATCGGTACCATTGGTGACGGCATTTTTCGGAGAAGTGATGCTGCTTGCCTTGATGCTGCCGCCGGTTATGGTGACCGTGCCTCCATTGCCCATTGAGCCGATGCCGATACCCGCTCCACCCATGTCACCCGTGGCTTTAACCGTGCCGCCGCTAATGGTTATCGTTCCGCCAGCGCCTCTGAAGCCGCCGCCGATCCCCGCAGCCCCCTCATTGCCTGTGGCGGTTACCTGTGCGGAGCCGCTAATGGTTATCGTTCCGCCAGCGCCTCTGAAGCCGCCGCCGATCCCCGCTGCCCCATCACCGCCTGTGGCAGTTACCTGTGCGGAGCCGCTAATGATTATCGTTCCGCCAACGCCATCGCCGCCGCCGCCGATCCCCGCTGCCGCCGCACCGCCGGTGGCTTCTACTGTGCCGCTCTCAATGATAATCGTACCATCGGATGTATTGATTGCTGCTCCTATACCAACATTTGCAAAGTTCGCATCATTTTTCACGGTAAGCTTATTTGTGCCGGGGTGGCTGTCCGTGACGGCAAACGTTTTGCCGCTTGCAATTTTAATGCCGTTGCCGCCTTCCGCGGGCAAGCCAATGGTCAGGTTATGGCCGTTCAGATCAAGGGTTACGTCCCGCGCAATGTCCAGCTGCGCTGTGATGCCGGTAATATCGGCGGTCAGAGCCACGGTATCGCCGGTGCCATCCGCTTCAACAGCTGTCCGCAGATCCGCTTCTGTGCCGACACTGCTTGTGGAACCAGCGCCGAGCATCATAAGCATGTTGGGAACGTTCCCCGCCGTCACGGTGATTTCCGGCAGGTTGGCGGTGACCGTATAGCCCTCAATTTCCGGGGTGAAAACGTAAACATCCGCCGTGTTCCTGTCATACTCCGGCGAAGAGACCCACGTCACAGGAACGGAGACGGTCGTTTCCTCCGTGGAACCGGAGTTCACGACAGTGCGCACCGTTGCCGTCAGGGTTTGCGGCAGATTTAAATCCGCTTTGGCTGTTCCGAGCGTCACGGCCTTTTCTGTTTCGGGCAGCGCCGCAAACGCTGTGATTTCGCCGTTTGCTCCGCTGAGAGCATCGGCTGTCGCCGCCAGTACCGAAAGTGACGGCAGGGTAACCACCATGCAGACCGTCAGCAGCAAACTCAGTATTCTTTTCATTGATTTTCCCTCCTGTGATAAAATTTCTTTATTTCATTACCTTTTTGGGCCAGTAACACACGCCCACGTCCAGCGCACGGGGCTGATCCAGATGAAAGTCCGCGCAGCGGCAGTACCAGCATTGGTCTAACCCCGCCACAGCGCTTTCCCTTGGCTCAAAGGCGGGGCAGCGTTGCCTCGGCCAGACGTTTCCTCCCGTGTTTGGCACGGTCAGCGGCGCGTCTTCACGCCGCTTGCTTTTTAGCTCTGCCATAATGCTTCACGACCTTTCCCTTTGTAAGCTTGTAATAGGAGAATACCACAGAACAACAAAAAGCGAGCCTTTTTACTCAAAAGACCCGTTTTTACGCTTAAAAAACCCTATTTATTTTAAAATAACGATTGACAAACAGAATACCTCTGTTTTATATCAACATACGCACCCTGAAAATACCGTCCGCAATCTGATACATTACCTCTGCGCCGTGCTCCTCGGCAAAGGCGAGCACGCTTTTTGTGCCGGTGCCGTGGCCGCTCTCTTTGGCAACGGGAAGTCCGTTTTCATCCAGAACAGCGAAGACGCTGCAGGGGTTGCTGATCTCCAGCACGAGCTGTCCCACATGGCGGCAGGTGAACCGAATGGTTCGCTCTCTGTCCTTTTCGAGCGCTTCACATGCATGGATGGCGTTTTCCATCAGATTGGACAGAACCATGGCAAGCTCCAACGAATTGACCGGCAGGGAATTTGGAATATCCAGACTGATTTCGATTGTGATCCCGTTATCCTCCGCCAATCCCGCATAATAGCACACCGCTGCATTGATAACCGTATTTTCACAGTAATTTTTGAAGCGGACAGGTTCCATGCCGGACTGCTGCCTGAGAAAAGCAACGGCCTCCTCGGTTTTCCGCTGCTCCAGCAGTCCCAGAAGGGTGTTGTTAAAATGGCGGCGGTCATGAGCCGCAATGCGGCTTTGCTGTTGGGCCTCATCCAGCAGCCGGATCCGATCAGCCATGGCGGAAGCCGACAGGTGCAGCAGTTCCTGGTTGTTTTGCATTCTCAGGTTTTCCTCCCGCAGGTCATATTCGCGGGAAATGGTTCTGAGTGAAAAACAGATGGATACGTAGACTGCAACTGTGACGAGAATCAGCAGCAGCAGAGGTACGGCATTCTCCGTGAGCGTAGCGACAACATCGTTGCTTCCCACATAATAATAAAGGAACGCGGCGTAAATGGCCGCCGCCACATAGAAGAATATGTTCCATCGTTCAGCCATCTGGCGGTAAAGCGGGCGCACATAGCGCCGCAGCAGAAACGCCATGGCAAGAAAAAGCGCCAGACGCAGCACCGTGTTTGCATAAGCGGGATAAGGAAGACGCCGGGAGCCGAGAAAACTCAGCGCGACCACGGCGGCGTTGATGATCTGGAGCGTAATATAGCTGAACAGCCACTGCATAAAGCTGTCCCGAAACAGCGGCCTGATGGCAAAGCACAGCACCGTGAACATGAAAACGTCCAGTTTAGAAAGAAGCGTGAGGTTTCCATTTAAGTAGCAGAACACGGCTACAAAAAAATTCACCAAAGTAATGCCCAACATCGCGAGAGCAGTCACCATTTTACCGTACTTGGGCTTAAGCAGCGTAACCATGAGCACCGCTTCCATAATAGTGGATACCGCCGCCCGCAGAAAATCCGGTAGCAATGCGCTCATTTCACTGCCTCCCTTGCAAGCAGATAGTCCATATAGGTATCCCTCACCGCTGCATACTGCTTTTCTGGAATCGGGATCACCGCTCCGCCGCGCATCACGAAGCCATCCTTTGAAAACCCTTCCACCCGAGCCATGTTCAGTACAAAAGAAGTATGCGGCTGAAGAAAACGAGCATCGGAAAGGAGCGGTTCGACATGCTCGGAAAAGCTCTCCTGCAGCGTGCGGGTAGTAAGCATTTCTCCCCCCATCAGCGCATATTGAGCGGTATGTTTTCCGTATTCGCAGAAAATAATGGAGGACAGCTTTACCACGCGAAGTCCATCCCTGGTCCTAATTGTGAGTATGCTTTCCTCGTCGGCATTCACTTTTGAAATGGCAAGTCCGAGAGTTTCAAAAAACGTCACTTTATCAATGGGTTTGATAAGAAAGTTAATCGGATTCGCGGAAAAGGCTTCCAGCGCGAAGGATGGCTCGGTAGTGGCGTAGATGATCTGCGCTTCCCGGTCAAGCCGGCGAATCTCCCGGCCCGCCTCAATTCCATTTACCATGGGCATTACAATGTCCAGAATATAAATATGAAACCGCTCTGTTTCGCAAGCCGCCAGCAATTCATCCGGATGCGTAAACTGCCGAATCTCGGCATCAAGAGCGTTTTTTTCTATAAAATCGTTGATGTATGTAACAATGGCTGCGAGCTGATCCGGCAGGTCATCGCAAATGGCTATGTGAAGCACGGAAACATCTCCTTTTTGCAGAATTGTACTGTATTAGATTATATAAAAAATGGATAAAAATAGCAATATTTATGTTTGTTCCTGTCTATAACTGATATGTGCTTCGGTACACCGGAATATGGAGCATTTACAATTATTATTAATTCCCATATTTTCGTAAAGATTGAGTGACATACATATTTCTAAATACAGAAAAGTGCCTTCAGTTGACAAACTAAGGGCACTTTCTTTATTTATCGGTAAAAACGAATTTGATTTCTCTTTTGTGTCGAGATACCTTATTCAAGAAATTCTATTGAATTTATCGCTCTACCAGAATATAATTAACTTATAGAAGATAATTATATTCTATAAGTACACCTATGATGTAAACACCCAAAACGCTCAGGGCAGCATGCGGTTGCGCAAGGTGGCGAAAGCTTGTGTAAACAGGGCAAAGGGTACAGAATTCCGTTTTTGAATGTCTTCTGTCCCCTGCGGAATTATGCATTGTAAAAAACAAACTGCTTGATATTATGGACGATCAAAAAGACAGTTTAAGAGTTTACAATCTTGGAAACAACTATAAAACACGCATTGAGCATTATGGTACCAAACAAACATATTCTCCGGAAGATCCTATGATTTATTAACGCGAATCGCAAGTGCACATAAAATTACTGGGATATTCACGCTTAGTTTTTGAAAGATTTTTTTGGAATATAATACTTTTAATATGTTATTATTTAAATTTATGTTTATAATTGATAAATAAACGAAATATTCAAATAAAAATTTGTTTATTTCACAGTCGTCCCTCTCACGAGGGACGTGGATTGAAATACAAAGAAGTGCATTACTGTCGGCGTGATGTTGAAAGTCGTCCCTCTCACGAGGGACGTGGATTGAAATTATCTTTTCCATGCCAAGGAATTTTTGTATTAAGGTCGTCCCTCTCACGAGGGACGTGGATTGAAATTTCTGCCGCTTTGCCATTACACCGAGCAACTCGGTCGTCCCTCTCACGAGGGACGTGGATTGAAATTATTTTTACAATTTCGTTATGCGCTAACGCTTCAGTCGTCCCTCTCACGAGGGACGTGGATTGAAATAACAGGGACCTTAGCGACTGCAGAGACTCCTGACCCGTCGTCCCTCTCACGAGGGACGTGGATTGAAATGTCAATATTATTTGAAATATATTGTAATTGCGCGTCGTCCCTCTCACGAGGGACGTGGATTGAAATTCTAAAGCCTTTATATAGTTTATCGCTTGACATGTCGTCCCTCTCACGAGGGACGTGGATTGAAATTAAAACGGCAGATAGCAAGGATTAACAGCGTTGAGTCGTCCCTCTCACGAGGGACGTGGATTGAAATTTAACAGTATTGATGCTAAAAAAGAGCAACCAAGTCGTCCCTCTCACGAGGGACGTGGATTGAAATAAACATAGAATAGTAATTTGCGTTCCCAAAAATGTCGTCCCTCTCACGAGGGACGTGGATTGAAATAGGAGGACTATTCAAATAATAAACAGTGCATTATCACCAATCCAAGAAGTAGGACTTATAAATGGACAAACGGTTTTGAGGAAAGTCGGCAGGCACACGAAAACCGACTTTTAGTCTATCGTGATAAATTGATATGGGTCAAATCAAAGGAAGAGATAAATGGCGCAGAATGTTTATGACATACTAATTTTTTTGGAATTATACTCTGCGATAGAGTATTTATAAAATACTACAAGTAAGGTTGTCACTATAAATGATAAATATTATTGTTCAAAAAACCATTGATAGTCTTAATAAAAACAATATGGCTGGATTTTATGTTGATTCGATTGCTGCGCTTCATGAAGTCATTCGCTCCTTAATTCATAAAGGCGAAACTATAGGCTGTGGAGATTCTGTAACGCTTGAGCAGACAGGCATTTTTGATCTTATAAGATCCGGAGACTACAGATTTTTAGATAAACATAAGTTTGGAATGACTCACGGAGAAAAACAGGAAATATATCTTCAAAACTTTAGGGCCAATACTTTTTTAACGGGTATTAATGCTGTGACAGCGGATGGAAAATTATTTAACATTGATGGGAACGGGAGCAGAGTTGCTCCGATTATATATGGACCGGAACAAGTTATTGCTGTGGTTGGAACCAACAAAATTGTAAGTTCTACTGATGAAGCGATTACCCGTGCACGTCAGGTCGCCGCCCCCTTAGACGCAAAGCGCCTGGGTAAAAACACTCCGTGCACAAAACTGGGAAAATGCATTGATTGCAAGCATAATGAGAGAATCTGCAATGACTTTGTGCTAATAACAGGACAGTTTAAAAAAGACAGAATCAAGGTCATCTTTATCGAAGGCAGTTATGGATTTTAAGAACTGATGTGGACTCCTATAAGAATTTCACATATCCAGATTGTATCAATATCTGAACTTCGGTTAATTAAGATAACCCCATTACAAACTTATCAATATTTCTATATGGAGGGCTCTTTCAAATGTATGAGTTAATTCAAGTTGGCGAAAGCAGTTATTACGTTCAAAGTCCCGCAAAGATCGGCATTGTTAAACTCAACGACACAGATGTATGTCTGATTGACAGTGGAAGCGATAAGGATGCAGGACGGAAGGTAAGGCAGATACTCGAAACCAACAACTGGCGACTTATTGCAATCTATAATACACATTCCAATGCTGATCATATCGGTGGTAATAAATATTTGCAAAATCAAACCGGATGCAAAATTTATGCCCCGGGTATCGACTGTGACTTTACCAATCATCCGCTGTTGGAACCCTCTTTTTTATACGGCGGATTTCCGCCAAAAGACTTACGGCACAAATTTCTGATGGCTCAGGAGAGCCATGCGGAATATTTGACGGACAATGTGATCCCAAAAAACATGAGTATCCTCCATCTTCCCGGCCATTTTTTTGATATGGTGGGTTTTAGAAATGCGGATGACGTCGTTTATCTGGCAGACTGTTTGTCAAGCGAAGAAACGCTGCAAAAATATCAAATTGGATTTATCTATGATGTCGCCGCCTACCTTGACACATTAGAAATGGTAAAAACCTTAAACGCAACGATTTTCGTTCCTGCCCATGCAGAAGCAACCGATAATATTGCTCCACTTGCTCAGATTAACATCAACAAAGTTCATGATGTAGCGGACAAGATACTCGAAATATGCCAAAATCCGATTCAGTTTGAAAACGTTTTACAGGTGCTTTTCAATGAATATGATCTGGCAATGAATTTTGAACAATATGTATTAGTTGGCAGCACCGTCCGCTCTTATCTTTCATGGTTAAAGGATACTGGGCGTATGGAAGTGCTTTTTGAAACTGGACAATTACTCTGGAAAACCATTCAGTAATCTGCTTTTCTTGAGTTACCCATTATGTTTATGATACCCTTCATAGGCACAAATCTCTCCACATTACAACACAGATGCAACTGCCGGTTGACATATCTCTAAGTGTGGCTGGTAGCAATGCAACCACATTTTTTGTTATTATGACACTATCAAAGAAAGGAGTGTCACACAATGAATATTTCAGACAGGATTCAAAACTTAAGAAAAACGAAGGGCATTTCACAGGAAGAACTTGCAGACAAGGTAGGCGTATCACGTCAGGCTGTTTCAAAATGGGAGAGCGAACAGAGCATTCCAGATTTAGACAAAGTCATTATCATGAGCGATTACTTTGGGGTTACGACTGATTACATTCTCAAAGGTATTGAGCAGTCCAAACAGATAGAGCAAAAGGCTAATGCTGGTATTTTTGTCATAGTTGCTACTGTGCTTAATTTTATTGGCTTGATCGTATCTGCCGCAGTCTGGTATGAAGAACAAGTTCCAATGGCTCTATCGATTGGGCTGGTCTTTATGGCACTTGGTTGTATGGTATTTGGCATCGGGATACTTAGCTCTTCGGAAAGCACCAAGAAAAATGCAAAATTCAATTTTTGGTCAATTAATATTTGGTTATTGCTATTTATTCCACTTTCATTTATATACAATGTTTTGCTTACAGGGAGAGCCGCGCCATATCCGTTGATTGTTTCCCCTATCATTGCATTCCCCATATTTTTTGTGATTTATATTGCAGTATGTCTGGGTGTTGACCTGTCTATTGTGAAAGCAAAGCGTAGAATATGAGCACCGTGCAAAATCAGACAAGCTAACTAGCTTCGCATTGGCACTATATAAGCACAGACATTCACCTAAAACTGGTAATGTTTGTGCTTATTTTTTATAATAAGAGGAGTCATGGTATGGCGTACTTCGCATTGGATTTCGCATCCGTAACATAATCCGCCAGCCACCCTCTTATTATGAGCATTCGATTTAGCAGGCTCGTTTTGGAATCTGCAAGAGTTCTGAATATGATTGACAAAACTCTTGTATCTATTTTAGCGCAGATGCACGACGTTTTCATCGTGGCAGCGCTTTGGTTTCTTACGCAGGCTTAGATGCCCCGCCATACCAGTCCGGGACTTTCACAGGAACCAACAGACATATTTCAAAACGTGGGTCATCCTCATTGCGTAAAACCGGATATGAAATCATACGTTTTCTAAAGTGTGCTAAACCAACTAAGGATACAGCTGTGTATGATTTCCTGCTGAAGAAAGAGGCTGAAGGGAAGCACCCGCGCGTAGCAAAAATAGCAGCCTAAAATATATTTCTGAGGATTTATTATGCGAAAGTAAAAGAATTGTATTGTTAAAACAATTGCTATTATTTTACAGGACATCTATTGATATAGATGCCTTGCTTTGCTATACTTGTTTTAAGTCATTAACGATACGATTTATTTTTAGAAATTTATCTTGACTTTTATTAGCAGGATTATGTTTACGACATACATTAAAAACATGGCTCGATTATTCGTACTATTATATGATGAGGTATTGAAACTATTATGATTAAGCGATTTGCAGCGAATCAAGCTTGGGCAAAATTATGCCCTTTGATGGGCATTATAGCAACAATAACTTTATTTGCTTTTAGCAGATGGGATCAGCCTATCTTCTGGGCACTTTGCAATATTCCTTTGTACTTATTTCATCAGACAGAAGAACATTTTTGGCCTGGTGGATTCAAAAATTTTATGAATGAGCGAATTTTCAATTTGCCGGCCGGCAAAGAAACGCTAACAGATATTAAGATATTTTGGATCAATATATTGTTGGTATGGATTGCTTTTTTGATTTTTGGCATAGCGGCCTGCTTCAATATTGGCTTCGGACTTTGTATTATTATTTTTAGTATCATGAATTGTTTCACGCATATCTTTCAAGGCGTTAAGATGATGGAATGGAATCCGGGTTTGCTGATGTCATTCATTCAGTTTTTTCTATCACTTTATGCCGCCTATTTCATTACATCCCATGGCTTCTCGTACGCCACTGCATGGTGGATCGGCAGCTGTATATTTTCTGTTATCATCCATCTGACAGTGTTCAGGGTTGTCATGTCAAGAAAATAGGATAAATAAAATATAGTGATAGAGTTAATGCTTGCTGATATGAAGAAATATAATTCATTCATGTTTTCTGCTGTAACAGGTAATTATGGCGATAAAATAGTTCTATATATTAATTAGGAGTGTTTCTATCTGTCCCGATTGATATACGTTTAGAGCGAGTAAAACATAGGTCATCAGAACAATATGGACAACGTGTTTTAGTAGGTGGCGACATGTATGAGCAAGAACAAGGATTTTTAGGATTTGTTAGAGCTCGTAACCTTTCAATTATTGATGAGTGGTCAAAACATTAGCTAGCCCAGTACTTCATCTTGATGGCACTGAATCGATTTCAGAAAATATCCAATTAATAATTCAGAAATATAACCATATAAAACAAGCACACCCTACTGTCTTTTCGTTCGTTTGAACTTCCCAGTTTGTTGCAATAGAGGGTCGCTTGCAAACAGCATATACTTTATAAATCAGAGATTGTACTTCTTACGAGGCCTGTATGCTCAATATTACGTGATTTATGTTATAAAGGAAATAGAAGAATCGCAACAAATGGATTTATATACTGCGAAGTTGTTTCTATTATGGAAAATCGTATAGGCATGCAGCACGTCAATTCCTAATATCATGCTCAAAATCCTAGATGTATGGGATATGGCGATACAATTTGGTTTTTATAAATATAGGAAAGGTGGAGTTTAATGAACATTGCTAATATAATTTTCGGTGTAGTACTTTTTCTACCTATTCTGGCTGTACTTTTATATATGGCAATAAAACCAGAGAATGCTGCCTTGTGGGGAAGCAGATGGCGGCTTAAAAATGAGGACCTTGAACCAAGTGAAGAAGCGATTAAATATACCCGAATTACATCGATTATAATGATAGTTATTGGAATATTTTTACTTATAGTTGCAATTAGTAGGTCATGATATTTGGTATTTTGCGTACAGTATAAGCGTGTCAATTAATTTAATGCAGCTTTAAATTCAGCATAGAGATGGGGTAAAAATTAGGTGGAACGGCCTTTGGTTAGCTGGTGGAAAACCTAAGATATGGTATTATGCCTTACCGATTATTATAATATGGATGCTGATTATATTTTTGATTGTTAGAGCAATATGGTTTTAGGATGATTCAGTCGAAGATTTCAAGTGATAGTTGATATTAGGACTATCTATTAAAAGAAGTGCCTTATGAATGCAAAGGTGAAAATATAGTTACAATAGGAAAGTATTATAGGTATAAGGCTCGTTAAATTTCAGTTTATCGGTTTGATTTTGAGCAAACTTGGCAGTTCGGAAGTAAATGCAAGTTTCCCATGTTTAAAATGTACAACGAAAGTATGACCTAATTATTTATAGAATGGGAAGGGTAAAAAATGCGTTCTCAATCAGAGATGATGGATTTGATTCTCGGGGTGGCAAAAAAAGATGACCGTATTCGAGCCGTTTATATCAATGGTTCAAGAGCGAATTCCAACGCTCCGAAAGATATTTTCATGGATTATGATGTTGTGTATGTTGTGGCAGAGACAGAGCCATTTCTTAATAATAAAGGATGGATAGATGTATTTGGCGAACGAATCATTATGCAGGAACCGGATAAGCTTGATAAAATGCAGGGGCGTAACGTTGATTTGTCGAAATGTTATGGCTACCTAATGCAGTTTTCTGATGGCAATAGGATTGATTTACATATTGAGACATTGGACTGCACGTTAGAAAATTTCGGGACTGATTCACTTACTGTTACGCTGCTCGATAAGGAAGCTATTTTGCCAAAACTCCCCCCTGCATCGGATAAAAATTATTGGGTAGAAAAGCCCTCGTTCGCGCAATATTACAGTAGATGTAATGATTTCTGGTGGGTAGCTCCTTATTGTGCGAAAGGGCTTTGGCGTAAAGAAATCCTCTATACAATTGACTCTCTGAATTATTATGTGAGAGATGCTTTACTACAGATGATGAGCTGGTATGTCTGCATCAATAAAGGATTTGAATTTAGTTTTGGCAAATCTCTAAAATACCTCAACAATTATTTAAATCCAGATATATGGAACCGCCTTATGACAACATTTAACTTAAGCGATTACAATTATGCATGGAATGCACTGATTACCACATGTGAGTTGTTTGACGAAATAGCACCAGCGGTTGGGGAAGCCTTTGGATTTATGTATAACAAAGAAGAAGCGGACAAAAGTTTTGCATATATAAAACATATAAAGGAATTGCCGCGAACAGCTACGGAAATCTATTAGCCTATTATGAGCACAATATGTCTTCTCCCTTTCCATTTGAGCTGCACATTATAATACATAGGAGGTAAATTAAGTGAGTAAAAATCCATATGACCAGTTTCCACATATCACAACAGATGAGATTACATTGAGGAAAATTGTTCCTTCAGATATTGATAGCCTTTTTGAAATATACAACAACGAAGAACTTTTTCTGTATTCTCCTTACATGATTAAAAAAAACAAGGACACCGTTGCAAATATGATTGGGCACTTTGAACGGGATTTTAACAAGAAAAAAGAGATATTCCTTGGGATTACGCTAAATGATACCCCCGATTTTATTGTCGGTGTAGCAGAAATGTTCGACTATAACTGTGATGTGAATATGATAACCATAGGCTATCGGTTAAACGACCGATTCTGGGGTAAGGGGATTGCTACAAAAACGGTAAAAGCAATGACAGATTACCTCTTTAACGATACTGGCCTAAACCGAATCCAGGCGTTCGTCATGCCTGAGAATACCAAGTCTTTAAGTGTTTTAAGAAGAAATAATTTTGTAGAAGAAGGCGTTATCAGACAAGGTCATATTTGGAAAGGTAAAGGCGTTGTAGATCTGACACTGTTTTCGATGTTAAAGTCCGAATACACCAGAATGCCAAACTGGTAGCTCTGATTAATCGTATGAGCTTCCCATCCGAGCTTATTTTTAGAAATTTTCCTTGACTTTTATTAGCAGGATTATGTTTAGACATTTATCAAAAATACGATCAGATTACACAGAAAGGTGAAGTAATGAGAATAAAAGGAAAAGATATATACCTTGATACTTTAGAGAGAACAGATTGCAAAAAACTTTGGGCCGATTTTGAATTCGATTTTAACAATCCATGTGAAGAATTAAATCTCGGACATTCAATTGAAAAGGCAGACACTTGGTTTGACGATATTCAACAACAACAAGGGGTCTCTAATATAAGATTGGGAATATTTCTAAATGATGGAACTGTTATCGGAGATGTTGCTTTGCAGGATATAGACAGAACAAACCGAAAATGTACTATTGGTATGGGTATACAAAAACCTGAATACCGCTCAAAAGGTTATGGACAGCAAGCCATCCGACTAATGCTTGAATATGGGTTTCAATATATAGGGATTGAGCGAATCAGTGCAAATACATTAGAGCCGAATATCGGTGCTCAAAAATCCTTGGAAAAAAGCGGCTTTAAGTTGGAAGGTCGGGAAAGAAAGGCTATATATCTGAATAGAAAAAAGGTTGATCGGCTTTGTTACGCAATTTTAAGCGAAGAATACTTAACATTTTGAGCACAGTGTATCGTTTCTCCCTTCGACTGAGCTTTGCATTGTATTTATTATACTTGGCTAGTTTTTGCTTGATAAAAGAGAATAAAAAAATCCAGTAAGATTATAAGCAAAATATGTATGCTTATAATGGCTATAATGTGGGACTAGAACAACCTACAGGGTTATAACATGTAGTTCATGCTGCCTATTTACGGTCATATGATGGTTTAGTTGGGTTATCCGTCTATACTCGAAAATAACGCATTCCAAAATAAGTTTAGGTTTGAATGATTTAACTAATAAATAAAAAAACTTTTTGCCGAAGCGAAATGCGCTTCGGCTTTTTTATCTCATAACCAACTACGCAACGCACATGATTTAATCAATTCTTACGGATTTTTTATTGCTTGTTGACTTATTTAATAATAGTTTTCATAAAATTATATATAATTAGAAAAATTATTGATTTCTGTTTGCTGTAGTAATATAATAAAATAAAAAAATTTTTCTCCAAGGTTTACCTTATGCTTATCATTACACGAAAGGTAATCGCACTTATTGCAACCCATCATACTAAGGTTTCATCAACAAAGAGAGAATAAAAGTAATTGGAGGAAGCGAATGTTGGCGTATTTTTATATAATAAAAACTCGTTTTTTAGTTTCCCTCGCATATCGTTTTGAAGTATTAACCTCCTTTTTTGTACAGATTATTTTACTCGTTGCAACCGTATTTTTTTGGAAAGCAGCCTATTCAAATATGAACGCCATTTCATCGACCGCTTTAGATGAAATGATAAAGTATGCCATTATATCCACGTTTATCTCCTCTTTTTTTTGCCCGACAGTGGAAGACAGTTTACGTTCAAGCATCCGAAAAGGCAACGTGGCAGTTGATTTTCTAAAGCCGGTCAGCATCATGGGAATGTACTTTGCACAAGACATCGGCTGCATTATCAGCAATCTTCTTCAAAAATTCATCCCGATTTTTATCTTCGCCAGCATATTTTTTGGCCCGCCGCTGCCGTCTTCGCTTGCAAATTTTGCATTATCAATCTTGAGTACCGCTCTTGGCTTTCTAATTTTATGGTTTATCGACGCCATTTTCGGCTTGTTCTATTTTTGGGTTATTGATTTAGGGCCAATTGGTGCCATTAAAGGTACCATCATTGAATTTCTGTCCGGCAGTTTTATTCCTTTATGGTTTTTCCCATCACAAGTAGCAGCTGTTATGAAATATCTCCCTTTTATGTATATTTATCAATCACCAATCAGCATTTACATAGGAAAAACAACCGCAAGCCAGGCGTTTCCCATTCTACTCATTCAGGCTTTTTGGGTAATTATGTTATTTTTTTGTAGTTTCTTTCTGCAAAAAAAAGCATTCAAGAATGTTATTGTTCAGGGAGGGTAATCTGAACAATCCTGTATTTTATATATGGAGGTTAAAATGAATATTGCAAAGTGCATACTTCATTACATAAAAGTTGGACATTACAGCATAAAACTTGAAATTCAACGGCAAATGGAGTACCCTTCATTCCTTTTCGCATGGCTGGTAGCTAACCCAGCACACTTTATACTGGGGCTTGTTTCAATTCAAATCGTGATTGCTAACTTTGGTAGCTTAAATGGCTGGAGTTTCAATCAGGTTGCCTTTTTGTATGGAATCGCATCTATGAGCCATGGATTATCAATGGTGCTGTTTATACAGACATGGAGTATTCAATATCTGGTTACAGAAGGCGAATTTGATCGATTATTATTGCGGCCGCTCAACATATTTTATCAATTTTCTGTTATGGAATTTAATCTTATTGGGTTTACAGATCTCATTCCAGCGGTTTGCATATTGTTTTATGGATGCTCGGCAGTTGGCTTCTACCCGTCGTTTTTGAATGTAATAAAATTGCTTGCAGCAATTGCTGGTGCGACGCTGATAAGGGGAGCCGTGTATCTGGCCACGTGTTCCATTGCTTTCTGGACAAAACGAAGTCCGTTCGTTGAACTCGACAATAAAGTTATTTACTACACGTCAATGTACCCCATGTCGATTTATCCGATGTATTTTCAAATCGTATTTACATACATCATTCCATTGGGGTTTATCAGCTTCTATCCAGCATCGGAATTACTTCAAAAAAGCACCGACATTATTTTGCCCGGAAATCTGTGTCTCGCTTCACTATTGGTAGGAATTGTAGTGTATATAATAGGCTACACAATATTTAAAAAAGGCTTGAGTCGGTATGAAAGTTCTGGCTCATAAGAAATGGAGATGTGAAAATGCCGGTTATTCAAGTAGAACATCTTGTTAAAGAATTTAATGTTGTGCAAAAGGAAAGCGGACTAAAAGGGGCCTTTAAGAATATTTTGAAGAGCAATAAACTGCTGGTCCGTGCTGTTGATGATATTAGCTTTTCATTGGAAGAAGGCGAAATCGTCGGTTATATTGGTCCAAACGGAGCAGGGAAAAGCACTACTATAAAAATGATGTGCGGAATTTTACAACCTACAAGCGGCAGTGTGATTATAAATGGAATGTCGCCTTATGTTGACCGAAAAAAAGTTGTAAAAAATCTGGGAGTAGTGTTTGGTCAGCGTACGCAGCTTTATTGGGATTTGCGGTTGGGCGAGTCTTTTGAGCTTTTAAAACGTATTTATGAAATCGATAATGATAAGTATCATCACAATTTCGCGATGTTGGATGAAATTCTGAACTTACAAGAAATTATAAACACGCCTGTCCGCCAACTGTCACTTGGGCAGCGTATGCGTGGTGATCTGGCAGCTGCCATGCTACATTCCCCCCCTGTTATCTTCCTTGATGAGCCAACAATCGGTTTAGATGTGGATGTAAAATACGCAATCCGAAAATTCATAAAAGATATTAATCAAAATTGTAAGACAACTATCATTTTAACAACTCACGATTTAGACGATATACAACAATTATGCAAGAGAATCATTATTATCAATAAAGGAAAAATAGTGGAAGACGGTTCACTAAATCAGCTTATTGACAGACTCGCGCCTACTAAGAAACTAATTGTAGATTTTTTTGAGGAGTATCAGAATATTCAAGTTTCTAACGCCAAAATTATAAAAACGGAAAAAGGCAGGGTATGGTTTGAATTTGACAAGGCAAAAACCAGTGCCGGAGAAATCATGACGGAGCTGTCATCCAATTACCTTATTCAAGATATAAGCATCGAAGAAACCAATATTGAGGATGTTATTAGGCGGGTATACAACCAAGGTGCAATGAAGAACTCTAATATAGAAAAACATTAAACAATAATTACTTCTGCAATAAAAGAAAAGAAACCGTAGAAAATTCGTTTTTCTTCCAGTTCAGAGTATATAAGACCAGAAGTGTTTCCCTGAGAAGCAAAAACGAACTTCGAGTTTATTTACTCTTTGCAAACAAGGTAATTCCTGATTATTTATGGGAAGCGATATTATATGGTTGAACATTACAAAAGTTTTTCTGCGGTATTCCAATAATATTAAAACTTGAAAATCATAAAAAACAAGTATTATTGGAAAAACGTGCGAGTACAGGATATATGGACGGCATGTGGGATTTTGCTATCAGTGGTCATGTTGATGAGAATGAAACAGCGGCACAGGCAGTTATTCGCGCGTCAAAAGAGGAAATAGGCATATGACATACAACGGGAGCATAATCTATTAATTAATATTTTACGGAGTGAAAGAAATGACGGTATCAAAAGCATGGGATTGGAATAAGGAAACGGGTTCGGTTTGGCTGAACCCAAGCGAAGAAAGCTTTTACATTGCGCAACGCTGGAAAGAAAAAGGATATAAAACGATACTTGACTTTGGTTGCGGATTAGGAAGACATTCTGTTTTTTTTGCCAGAAGTGGATTTACTGTCAGTGCGTTTGACCTTTCTATTACCGGAGTCAACCACCTGAAGCAATGGGTTGCGAACGATGGTCTTCATATTGACACCTCTGTAGCAGATATGCTAGAACTGCCATATCCAAATCAATCGTTTGATGCAATATTTGCCTATCATGTGATCTCACATACAGATTCATCTGGAATAAAAAAGATCATCAACGAAATTTCACGAGTGCTAAAATCAGACGGCGAATTATATATGACGCTATGTTCAAAAGAAACCTGGTCCTATCGAGATGCCGGTTACCCGAAATTGGATGATAATACCGTAACTAAAACCGACGAGGGACCGGAAAAAGGGATTCCGCATTTTTATGTCAATCTTGATGATATTCTCTCATTGCTTTCAAAATTTACAATAGAAAGCATACGTCATATCGACGATTGCTATTTTTCAGGCCGAAAACAAAACAGCAAACACTATTTTATTACGGCAAGAAAATGAGCATAATGTGTCGCGCCTTCTTTTTGAGATGCCCATTATGTTTACACTCTGCGAAGACTGTAAATTATGATTATTTATATATAGTGGAAGTGAGAGGCATATCATGGAACATAACTGTGCTTTCCAAGATGGCAATTGCAAATTTAGATATAGAGCGGCGGCAGTAATCATCAATGATAATCGCATTTTAATGGTAACAGCCGATAATGTAGATTATTACTATTCTATAGGCGGTGCAGTTCATTTAGGGGAGCAAGCAGAACAAGCACTCATTCGTGAGGTGTATGAGGAAGCAGGAATCAAGTGCAACATAGATCGGTTGTTATTCATCAATGAAAACTTTTTTATTGAAAATAATTTTAACAATCATGAAATATCTCTTTACTTTTTAGTGAAACCTATTAACCCAGATGAGGTAAAAAAAGAAAGCAGTTCCAGCGGATTTAAAGAATATTTGAAATGGATACCTATTAAAGATTTACCGCATCTTAAGGCGTATCCCTCTTTCTTCAAAAACGAATTGTTGAATTTACCTGATATAGCAAAGCACATTGTAACAAACTGAATATCAATTCTAACAGCCACTGAACTTCGCATAATGTTTATGAAGTTACTTTGAATAAAGAATTACGTTGCAAATGGACGCATACGGTTTACGAAAGAGTATTCTCAATGATACCATTGTACCTTCATTCCGGCAAACGGCAAATCTTCTACTTTAGATATCAGCCACTATAATGTCAGGCACTATCCGGTCCGGGAAAATAATGACATTATATTCTTCTGGTACGGACAGCCGGAAAGAGTCACAGACGAACTGCCGTTTTTTTATGAGGATGTGGACGCTTCCTACGCTTATAGTGAAATTGAAGATCATTGGAGTTCCCACTATTCCCGTTGCATCGAAAATCAACTGGATGTTGTCCATCTGCCGTTTGTATATCATAATACCATTGAAAGAGGAAACAAAACCCTTGTCATGTCAGGATAAGCGTGTAGTAATCACGCAAAAACCGAAAGCATCTGCGTACAAATCACAGGAAAAGCTCCTTACCGGCGACGGACCGATTATCCAGTACTGAAGGATCCGCGACGAACTGAAAAATCAATAGTAGAATCGAATGCAGAATTCTTTAGATCATAAACATTAAGCAAAGTTTAATAAGTAAATTATTAGGAAGTGCACATTTTATGGACAGGGATGAAATACTAAAAACCAATAAAACATATTGGGACTCAAATGCAGATTTATGGTTTGGGACTACGGCACTTCCAACATATGGAGTGAAATTTGTAACAGAAGATGATCTACATTTGTTTGGCGATGTTTCAGGTAAAAAATTGTTGGAAATCTGTTGTGGTAGTGGTCACTCCTTAAAATACCACGCTGATAGAAATGCCTCTGAATTGTGGGGTGTGGATATTTCCCACAAGCAAATAGAAAATGCCAATGTATATTTAAAAGAGCATGGATATACAGCAAAATTTATTTGTTCACCTATGGAAGCAGAACTGGATATCCCGACAAATTATTTTGACTTTGTTTATTCAATATACGGAATCGGTTGGACAACTGATCTGCAAGGTACATTCAAAAAGATAGCATCTTATCTAAAAAAAGATGGCATATTTATATTCAGTTGGCATCATACATTGAATTACTGCGTGGCTTGGTCATACAACCAACGCAAAGATGTTATAGAAAAGGATACCTTGATTTTTAATAAAAGCTATTTTGATGAATCATACTTTAGCATGCCGGTTGATGGAAGTGAAATAATATTATGCAATCGAAAAATATCAACATATATCAATGCTTTAGCACAGGCAGGATTTGTTGTTGAACAAATGGTAGAGCAGACTGATAAAGAAACAATGGAAGCAGTTGGAGATGTTAGCGATAAAACCCAAAAAGCCAAGATGCTTCCGATTTCTTTTTGCATAAAGGCAAGAAAATCGTAATGTGAGTTCCGTACATGTGAGCACAATGTGCCGTCTTCCCTCTGTTTTGAACTTCGCAGTTTGTTTATAATTTTCAACGTTTGGCTATGGATTTTTGAACTGGTGTTAGAACAGAAACCAATATTTGGAAATGAAGAATTTCTTATAAGACCAGTACCAGGCGGCAGAAATAAGCAATTCAATTGAGTGGGAAAATCATAATTTATATAGCCCATTTTACCGGTTGTTTCATTAGAATTTTAAATCGGTTCAGGCAGTTAAAAAGCTGCCTGAAATAGCGATACACTTATCTGCTGCAGCCCTTGCTCTCAGCGAATTGCAATTTGCCACCTTCGTTAGACTGCTGATTGCCTGATTGCCCACCGGATTCGCCTTCAATTGCTTTTTCCAAAGCTTCAATGTTTGAAAATTCAACCTTGCCTTTAATTTTGACTAATGGCTGGTTTTTCCCTTTAATGACTTTTTCCATCTCATATATAGATAAGTCAAGCTTGTTTGCAATATCCTGCTGATCTTTGTTTAAGCTAGTTTTATACATAGCCCAAATGGATTTTAAGTTGCCAATATCCGAATTAGCCTGAGTCCAATTAGCATTTAATGAGTTTAGAATTGCACTTCTCGAATAATACCGGACTCTTTTTATCTCTGGTGGAAGTTTTGGCTTGAAAAGCAAATATAAATCTGGTATATAGGCATAAAGTTGGTTTGCAGCTATCAAAGTTTTCATCTTATTCTTGCTGACAACGGTGCTGGAAAAGTCGTTTAGTTTATTGCCAAAATTATTTACCAAATCTTTATTAGCCCCTTTTTTAATCGCTAAAGGCATTAAATTATTCCATTGATAGTGCATCTTATCTACAATTGCAGAGATTTTTTCCATCGGATCTTGTTGGTTAGGACTTGACGGCTGGCCCTGATTCTGTCCTTTCCCCTGCTGCGAGCTTTGACTTCCTTGCTGGCTTTGATTGTTCTGTCCAGACTGCGCACCTTCGCTAGACTGCGTACTTTGACCGGTCTCCTGCATCTGCTTTGTCACAATTGACGGCCCATCAAGAGTTTGCTCGGTCATTTCAATATTATTTTCAAGTTCGGTTAAATCTGACGGAACTTCTTCCGACTCCGAGTTGGATTTAGAAGACTCCGACTCAGAAGACTGCTGTGAGCTTTGACTACATGCAGTAAATAGAGCAAATATTAATATAAGTAATATCGGTAAAATTTTTATATATTTTATTTTATTTTTCATATTAGATTAAATATCCTCCATAATTATTGTTTTATTGTATTCATATTATATCTTGTTGCTCTGATTTAATACTAAAAGGTTATTTCAAGGCATTGCGCATATTGCTTTTGAAATTGACGGATGTTGAAGCTACTTTATCGGAAATCATTAAAGCCGATAGCATTAAATAATAGAAGTTTATGAAGTGAGGATAGTTTTCCCAAAAAAGATAGTTGGTTATTTAGAGAAAAAATTATATATGGACTTCAATTTATTGGTTTAAGAGCCTAACGGTAACTCAGAAGCAAAACGAACTTCGCATAATGTTTATGACATTCTGCAAAATCACAATCTAATTTTTATATAATGGAGGTTA
>Ga0268263_1001246_pt1 | contig 24146 bp, 18 predicted proteins | sample Biomet5_FD_190358 | JGI IMG/M metagenome (GOLD analysis project Ga0268263, IMG submission 190358) | Microbial communities from bioreactor (seeded with sewage sludge) at LBNL, California, USA - Biofuel metagenome 5 (SPAdes) (version 4) | ecosystem: Engineered > Bioreactor > Anaerobic >... | reverse complement strand
AATTTTGATTAATTAGTATTTAGTATAGTAGCGGAGCATATCGATTTTAATTTAAAAAAGTCATGAAATTTATTATAGTATGTAAATTTTTTTCGGTTTTGCCACCAAAAATAAGTGTTTTTCAAGGATTTTTTAGGTTTTTTAAACAGTAAACAGAGAAAACTGTAATTTTGAGCAGGGAAAAAATGAAAAATCACTAGATTATGGAACTGAGTCAGAGAGTTCGCTAATTATATATAATATGCATAATAAATGTGGTGCTGTATTTTGTAAAACAAAATTTACACAGCTTTCAGCTGACGAGAAAATAATCGAAAAAAGAATAGTTCAATATCCAGATATCAAGTAAAAATCTGGTGAGTAAACAAATGAAAAAACGAACATCTAGTAACATAAAGAAGAAAATATCTATTTTGATGTTAGTATTATATTTAGTATCAATGATAGCTGTCGCAGTAAGCATTGAAACTTCGAGTAGTGCAAATACAGGAAGTAAAGCCAGCGGAATATCAAGTAAAAACATAAACTATGGTGGACAAAGTGGAATCATAAGTGTGCCACATATAAAGGGAAATGAAAATTATTCAACCGCGACTAAAGCTTCTACAGCAGCTTAATAGCTTGCAACCATAGAGATACTGACCTGGTATATATGATTCTTTGAAGCCGCTGACAAATTACCAGAAAGATTTTCATATAGCTCTTCGTTGTTTTGTGTGGATATCCTCATAATGTCCTCATAAAACCCAATGTGGTATTGAATTGAAAATCATCTTATCCATAGGGAATGGCGAAGAGCCCAATATATTCCGGAAAAATATGATACTTCACTTTTAGTTATCTTCGGCTGTCTCAAAACTACATTTGATTCTATAAATGAGTTAAACAATTTGACTTCAAGGTAAATATATACCTTAACTTCAGAATAATTTCCGATCTATATTTAAAGTCAACAATGCCAATTATCCAATTATAGAAATGGATCGAGTTTTGAGACGGCCTGTATCTCCTGACTTTAAAAAAAGAGGAAAGTTTATGGGACTATTCAAAAAGACGGAAACAATGAATTTACTTCGGAAGCGGTGAATTAAAAGCCCTCAGGAATGGAAAACTGTGTGACGTTGCACAGGCAATTCTCGAGCTTCTTGAATCCCTAAGCTGCAAGAGACGACAGGAAAGTCACTTCTTGTAAAAGAGTGATTAAGAAAAGAGTGATCAAGAGCTGTCTGAAAATCAGGTTTGATTCTGCAATTAGTTTAGGACTAATTGAGATAAGAATTCATTGGTCGTCGGTTAAGGAATTTTCTTGCCTGAAAGCTATCGATTTTGCATTAGAAGCCGGCCTTAAATTTTGGCCTATTTACATGAAATCGATACCTTGTTCCAGCTATAATTTATAAAAATATTTGATAAATGTTGAGGAAATTGACGCAATTTGTCCCGATTCCTCACTTAACCGAAGACGCATGGATAAGAATTATACATTTGAACTGAAGAACAGCAACATTAAACCATAAAAACGTTAAATAATAAATTAAAATTATTATATTATTGTATTTAGTTTACCTTCGAGTGCGCAAATCTATGGGTTTTATGAAATCCTCGGTTGATGAAATAAACTGGATTTATCCAGTTTTTTTCTTAAAATAGAGTTGTGGCTGATATTTTATTTTTAACAGTTGCCCTGTTATCTGTGGAATAGTGTATTATTAACCGAAGCCCTCACAGAGCTTCAATAACCCATCATTTCACGACCGGATTTGTTTCTGCTGAAGAAGTATTTAAAGTATAAAAGCTCCATGAGGCACGAACATTGGAAGTTAATACAAATTCCAAATTTAAAAACCATAGTTTGTTCAATTATTCCAATATAAGGAAATATATCACTCGAAGATTCGATATAGAATCAGCAAAAATTAACTCGATTGCTATCCTGATTGGTCTTCTCACAGGGCTGGTAATAGGCATATATGACCGTGCCCTTCTGTATTTCAGCACTCTTTTCGGGATGCAACGCGGATTTTCAGTACACGAATTTCCACCCTATTACATAATGTTCATGCCTGCTCTGGGAGGGCTGATAGTTGGGATGATCTCGCATTTCCTGATGAAAAGGCGCTATGGGGTTAATGGGCTTATTGAGACAGTAGCCATTCGTGGAGCAAGGCTTAACCTTACCGATTCTCTTCTTGAAGTTTTTGCGTCAATAATTTCAATCAGCTCAGGAGGTTCATTGGGAAAAGAAGCACCAGGCATTGTAGGGGGTGCCTGGACAGGAGCTCTGGTGGGGCGAGTTATGAAGAGTCCAGAAAAACGACTCCAGACTCTTCTAGGCTGCGGGGCCGCTGGAGGGATCGCAGCAGTATTCAGTGCCCCGCTTGCAGGTGTGGTTTTTGTCGTTGAAGTGATTTACGGAGAACTTGAAACAAGTACCTTTATTCCCATAGTTATTTCTTCAGTTTTCGCAACACTTGTATCAAACTCGATTATTGGAATTGAACTTCTCCAGATACCTTCCTATACACTTGTCAGTCCATACCGAGAGTTAGGGCTTTACCTTGTTTTTGGGCTCCTTGCGGGCATAGTTTCAACATTATTGATCCGAGCCCTTTACTACACAAAAGATCTGTTTTCGGGAATACCTGTTCATCCCATATTTAAACCTGCTCTGGGAGGACTGGTAGTAGGTGTGATTGGTCTTTTCTATCCCCGGGTTCTTGGGATGGGTTATGGTGTGATTACGGATGCTCTGAATAACCAGTTTACCTTCAAGCTTTTACTAATCCTGCTTATCCTCAAAATTATCGTCTTTTCTCTAAGCCTTGGATCAGGAGGCTTTGGCGGGACAATTATTCCATCCCTGTTTGTGGGAACAATGCTTGGAGGAGCTTTTGGAACTGTTGTAGACATGTTATACCCTGGAATGACGGCAGGGCCAGGGGCTTATGCTCTTGTAGGTATGGGCGCAGTTTTTGCTGGGAGTACAAGAGCTCCTCTTACTGCTATTCTGATCCTTTTTGAGCTTACCAGGGATTATAACTTAATCCTCCCTCTCATGTTTGCCTGTGTTCTCAGCAATGTAATGTCAAGTGCTCTGTACCCTGAATCAATCTTTACGGAAGGGCTTCGCAGGGATGGCATCAAGATCCGAAAAGGCAGGGAAATAGACATCATGACCTCCATTCCTGTAAAAGCTGCAATGATCACAAGTATCCAGACTGTCTCAGAGGATAAAAGTGTCGAAACCCTCGAGATTCTCATGAAAGTGAGTCGTCATGTCGGTTTTCCTGTCGTTGATTCAAAAGGCAGACTTTCCGGAATTGTAACACTCTCAGACCTCAGGAACAAGGTAAAGCCTGGAGAAGTTGGCAAAAAAATAGGGGAGATCGCCACCAGAGAAGTTGAAGTTGCTTACCCTGATGAAACTCTTGATACCGCCCTCAAACGCCTTGCTTCAAAGCAAATAGGCAGGCTCCCTGTCGTTGACAGAGAAGATAAAACAAAACTTCTTGGAATCATCACTCGGAGTGACATCGTGAACGCATACAACAAGAAAGTCGTTGAAAAGTTCCGGAACACTGCCTGACCAGGAACACATATATAAAATTCCGGGAGGCAGAAATCCGAATTTTGAAATTGCATCGTCAAGTTGTATCTTCAGTTCGTCAAACTCATCTGTTTGCTCTGGTAGATGGAGAATTTCAGTCTGGAAATAAGAGCCTATCCAAAGAGTGTGATCCAAAGAGTGTGATCCAAAGAGTGTGATCCAAAGAGTGTGATCCAAAGAGTGTGATCCAAAGAGTGTGATCCAAAGAGTGTGATCCAAAGAGTGTGATCCAAAAGAGTATGATCCAAAGAGTATGATCTAAAAGAGTATGATCTAAAAGAGTATGATCTAAAAGAGTATGATCTAAAAGAGTATGATCCAAAGAGTGTTGTGACTTACAATATTTACAATTGGCAATATGTAAAATTGGAACGGATACTGATATTAATATCTACTATAACCTTTAATATGTGATAAATCTTTAATATGTAATAAGTTAAAAAATCTCATCTTTTTGCGGTGGTAGGAGTGAGCAAAATTAAAAGGGAAACTGCTGCTGTTTATATCTTTTTTCTTATTCTCATATTACTATTGGGACTAACTATAAAAACTTCAATTGATATGATAAAAGAAACTCAAACTCCTAAAGCAGGTGGTTTAAATATCCAATTTGAAAATGGAACTACCGAGTCGGAAGTTGAAACCATCCTTGAAAATTGCAACATGACTGTGAACTATACTATAGATTACGATTCCGACTATATGTTAAAAAGGGACTACATAACCGTAGATCAAGATAAAAGAATGGATATAATGAATGAATTGAGGAAAGATGAAAATTTTACTTATCATGACGAAATCAATAAAGGAAATTATACCATAATTATGTTACCTGAAGAATTTATTCCGGATAAAAAATTAATTACAAAACTGGAAAAAAATAATCTTCAATTGAAAAAGTCCATTCTTTGTTATATCCACCTTAGAGATGAATCAAAGTATTGGATTCCAGAAAAAGATGCAGTCAGAATAAAAAATGAGCTTGAAAATAATGAGAAAGTTTTGACCGTAGGCTTTGACTACCTTGAATATTAAAGAACAATAGTGGTCTATTATCTCAAAGTTGCAAGCCACTGTTGAATTTTCATTCATAGTTTATTAGAACCGATTTGAAAAGAGTTGTGACCGGTGACCGACTGCAATTTTTACAAAATATCATTATTAACTTTTCTGATAGGCTCTAACTAGAAGTATAGCAATCGTTTGCTCCTATTCTAATTTTCACTCCTGTTATTTATCCTCCTTCACTTTTTTTTCTTCCTTAAGTTTTAATTTTGTCCTGTAAAGTGCGAGTAAAAAACCGTATACTGCAGGGCCGATTATCAACCCGGTGATTCCAATTACAAGAAGAGGGGCTCCAAATGCGATAATTGTAATTACTGGGTGCACGGAACCTTTCTCCTGAATCAATTTAGGCCTTAAGTAATAGTCCTGCAGTGTATTTAGAGCAAGACTGAATATCAGTATTTGTAAAGCTTTATTGTAGTCCTGAAGTAGAATATAATATGCTGTCAGGGGCAGATATACTCCCGGTAGTCCGACTAGAGGATACATTGACAGAAGAAATATAAGTGAAGCAAGAACGCCCGGATAAGGTACATTAAGCAGGTACAGGCCAATCAGGGCAATAACTCCTATTATCGCGCTTGTGACAAAATGCTGTCTGAACAGGCCGGAATAGATCACATCCAGCTCTTTTAAGAATAATTTAATTTCTTTTTCGTTTTTGTCAGGTACAAAGTTTAAAAGCTGATCGATTAGCTGATTCCCGGTCAGTAAGAAATAATAAGAAAAGATGAGTGCTACTATAATAGCTACTATATCAAATGGCAACGTAGCTGTTAAAAAAATCACTAAAGATTTTGTTGGTGGAAAATATGTATCTGTTAAACTTAAAATAAACTGATTAATCTGATTTGTTACCTCAGAGGAATTAAAATGCACATTTACTTTTATAATTTTTATTACTCTGCTCATTATGTTTTTAGTGAGTTCCTGTAGATTTTCAGGCGAGTTCAAAAGAGTTAAAACTTCATTAACAACAACGTAAATTATCCTTATACCAATCAGGATAAAAACAGTTAACGCTAAAAGAACTGAAGCTGCAGCTGCTATCCTTCTGTACTTTATTCGGGATTCCAAAAAGGAATATAAAGGGACAAGAAGGTATGCAATAAAAAAGCTAAAAAGTATCACGGAGAAAAAGGCTTTCGTTATATATATTGCAATGGCAATAACAAATATGGTAACTAGTATTGTGAACTTATTGAAATTATCCCCGCTACCCATATAGTGTAATAAGAGTAGTTTGGGTGATAAGTTTTCTTACCATTTTATTTCTGACAATTCCTACATCATAGTTCTTGAAATCTCATTTTTTTCTCGCAGGTTATGTGCAGTTTCCATTCAGTTTTTAAAAATTAGTAAAGTAAATCTTTGATATGAGTTAAATATAGATGAGAACTCAAGCGTAAAAGATACTTCGGTTAATTCTGATTATGGAACTAATTATGAAGGCTCCTGAGACATATATGTTTCAAAGCGAGAGCAAAGATGAAAGTCAAAATTGGGATTCACCGAAAAATATAAAATAAATAATATAATTATTTAAAGTACGAAGGATATGGAAAAATACCACATCAGATTCCATATTTTATTTTTCTTATGCTCTCACAGAATCTTAATCAGGAACATTTGAAGTCAATTCATTATTTACTATAACGATGTCTCAAAAGCTTAATAGATAACAAATTCACCAGGTCACTAGATAAAAATAAGAAAAGATTTATCATGAACAGGTACAAAAAATGGCTTATAGCATCGCTGTTTATCAGTGTGGCATCAATTACACTTGTTAACGGCCTGACTTTTAGCTCAGAGACCATTGAAGCTCTGAGAACAATCAAAGTAGAATATATCCTGGTAGCCGGTCTTTTCCATGTTTTTTCATACTTTATCTGGGGAGCCCGGACTCGAGCGATGTGCAATGCATTGGGTTATAGAGTAAATTATCTTAAAATAGTAGAGATAATTCTCTCAGGTGTTTTTGTAGCTGGAGTTACTCCTTCTTCTGCAGGTGGAGAGCCTGTCAGGTTGAGTATGCTACATCTGAACAGGATTCCTCTTGGGAAAGCTACAGCTGTAGTTGTAGGGGAACGCCTGCTTGATGCTTTTCTCGTCTTTTCTTCTCTACCTTTTGCCCTTTATATTATGAAGGATACTCTTCCAAGCTCTAAATTCAATGTAGCATTGTTGATAGCTAGTCTCCTGGCATTTATAGCCCTGAGTTTTTTTATCTACGGATTATGGAAACCCGAGAAAGTAAAAAACATTATACGTAGGATCACAGGCAGAATTGCGCCTCTTTTAGGGAAACATACGGATGCTTCAATTTCCCATTTAATGGAAAAGGTAGATAGGGAAGTAGACCTTTTTCATGAAAGTATATGGATTTTTATTTCAGTAGGGAAAAAAGGACTGTTATGGGGCATGTTTTTTACCTACCTCTTTTGGGCAGTTGAGTTTTTCCTGCTTATCCTGATTCTAGCTGGCCTTTCACAAACGACTTCGATATTAACCGCCTTTGCAGCCCAGGTGTTCCTGGCAATAGTCATGGTCGTACCTGCAACTCCAGGAGCAAGTGGAGTTGCTGAACTAGGAGCAGCTTCCATATTTTCTGTCTTCATAAATGCATCCATTATTGGAGTTACAATTATCGCATGGAGAGCCCTAACATACTATATGAACCTTTTATTAGGAGGACTCATAAGTCTGAAAGTAGTTAAAGACATGGATCTGATTAAAAAATTGATAGGGGATTCTTCCGAGCCTTAATGATTACCTGAAAGTGAAAAAGATGTTTGAGGTCAAAACTATTTGAGGTCAAGACTATTTGAGGTCAAGACTATTTGAGGTCAAGACTATTTGAGGTCAAAACTATTTGAGGTCAAGACTATTTGAGGTCAAAACTATTTGAGGCCAAAACTGTCCCTGCACACTCTAGCCCATTATTTCTACATGGTTCCTTACAAACCCGTACTGCGTCTCAGAGGACAAATTTTTTGGTCATGTGTACACTGTTTTCCCTAAGAAAACTGTGTTCATGTCTCACAACCCCGATCATGCTCATGTCTGAGTCCCGACCATGCTCGTGTCTCAAAATCCTAACCGTGATCATGTCTCAATCCCGATCATGCTCATATGCAAGAAGCTCCCAGGAAAAGAAGCGTTTCTCTGAATATTTGCGTCTTTCTTTTGTCGCTATTCTTTTCCTGGACTATTCCTGACTGGAACCAGCTTGAAAATATCCCTTTTTCTAAACATGTACCGAACAGGAAGCCGATTGATTAATAAAATTTATCAATTTCGTGCTTTACGTCCTCAATAGAGAACTTTTGCCTGACAAGAGGTTCTTCCTGAATCGTCGGTATTCCTTCTTCAAGCGTTTCCCGTTCATTTTTATAGAAAATGCCGTTAGGAATTTTATCTCCCCATTCCAGGGACCTTTCGAAAGCTTTTAAGCGGTTATATGGGTCATATTCTTCTTCGAGTTTATAGACCCTGTCTCGGTACCATCTGAAAGTGTTTATCTTGTTAAAAGTAACACAGGGCTGAAGGATATCAAGAAGGGAAAAACCTTTGTGTGATATGGCAGCCTTCATAAGCTCTTTCAGATAACCTGGATCTCCTGCAAAACCTCTGGCTACGAAACTGCAGTCCTGCGAAATTGCCAGGGCAAGTGGGTTCAATGGCTCTTCAAGGACACCATAAGGCTGGATTTTGGTGCGGGTTCCCTGAGCCGTGGTAGGAGATGCCTGCCCTTTTGTCAGTCCGTAAATCTGGTTGTCGTGCACTAGCAGGGTAATATTCGGGTTACGGCGAATTGCGTGAAGGAAATGGTTTCCGCCTTCTCCATAACAGTCCCCATCCCCTGCAACTGCTATTACGTGCAAAGAGTGATTGGCAAGTTTTGCAGCCGTAGCTACGGGCAGGGTCCTTCCATGAAGCCCATTAAATGTGTGGCACTTAGTATAGTGGGGTAGTTTTCCAGATTGTCCTATCCCCGAAACCATAAGCACTTCCCAGGGCTCAATTCCAAGCTCTACAAGTGCCTCTTTGACAGTCGAAAGGATATTGAAATTTCCGCATCCGGGACACCAGGCAGGAACCTGACCCTTATAATCTTCAGATGTAGGCATGCAATTCCTCCTTCAGATTTTCAATTGTAAAAGGCCTTCCATCATACCTGAGAATTTGATGGGAAAATTCAAACCCTGTTTCGGCTCTCATTAGTTTTGCAAACTGTCCTGTAGCACTGTTTTCTATACAGATGGTAAGATCAGCATTCTCAAGAAGTTCAATATAATCAAACTTATCCCGTTCCGGAAGAGGATAGACCTGGCTAAAGTGCATCATCGCAACTTTGTGATCCTTAGAAATAGTATCGACCACCTCTTTTATCACACCATAAGTAGAGCCACGCCCTACAAGCACGATTTTTGGAGAAGAATCACCATAAAGAAGTGGTGGGTCAATCTCTTTCTTTATAAGAGGCAATTTATTCAATAACCTTTTCTGGACCATTTTGATCCGGGTCTCGGAATCTTCTATGATATGCCCCTCTTCGTCATGTTCATCGCTATCCGCTACAACGAGATGTTTTCCGGTTTCTCCGGGGACTGCAAGAAGAGAAATTCCTGTACTGGAATATTTAAAACGTTTATAAACTTCAATACCTTCAAGATCTTTTTCTCTCAGCCGATAATCATTGTAAATTATATTTTCAAGGTCAAATTTTTCATACGTCCACTCGGTATCCCCAAGATACTGGTCTGACTGGATGAACACAGGAATCTGGTACTTTTCCGCAAGCTCGAAAGCCCTGTTAGTGAGGTAAAAAGCCTGTTTTGGGTCTCCAGGCTCAAAAATCACCCTTGGAAACTCTCCATGCGCTGCGTAAAGGACAAAAAGCAAGTCTGCCTGTTCCGTGCGTGTAGGTAAACCTGTTGCAGGTCCGGGACGCTGCATTTCAGCAATAACGATAGGAGTTTCGGTCATACCTGCCAGAGAAAGGCCTTCTACCATCAGGGCAAATCCTCCACCTGACGTTCCGGTCATTGCTCTTGCTCCTGCAAAAGAAGCTCCTATAGCCATGTTAATGGCTGAAATCTCGTCTTCAACCTGTTCAACGACCAGGTTGTACTCTTCTGCTCTGGAAGCCATATAGTTTAGAATCCCTGTTGAAGGCGTCATAGGGTAACCGGAATAAAATTTACAGCCTGACATAAGAGCTCCCATTCCAATTGCATGAACTCCGTCAATAAGCATGAGTTTTCTGTTTTCAGGTTCACGAATTTCGGGAGCTTCACAACGGGGACAATTTTTACGAGCATAATTATATCCTGCTTCTGCACAGGCTATATTTCCCTGGATTACTTCGTCTCCTTTTTTTTCGAAAGCTTTTCTTAGGACATTCCTGAAGGTTTCAAGCCCAAGATCAAGAATTCCAAGTGCTGCTCCGGTAGCTACAGTATTTGCCATCACACTTTTTTTTCCAACATCAAGGGCTATTTTTTTGAACGGGATATCTATGAACTCGGGTTCTTCAAATTTCTTTTTGTTAATTTCGGAATCATAAAGAATAAATCCTTCATCCCGTACGCTTTTTCTATGAATTTCTATAGTGTCCAGGTCAAGAGCCAGGAGGATATCGACCATATCTCTTGAGGCAGAGATCTCCTTTTCAGAAAAGCGAATTTGATAAAAATTGTGCCCACCACGTACCCTGGACATATAATCCTGGTGAGTAAATACGTGAAATCCGATCTTGGAAAAAACCTGTGCAAGAGCTCCACCTATGGTCTGCAGCCCCTGTCCGGCCTCTCCTCCTACTCGAAGTGTGTACTCCAAATATTTTACCCCCAAATATTTTTTATTTTTCAATTTTGGTTCGATTGTTCGAATAAGTTCAAGTCACTAATACGAACTCTAATACAAAACTTGTTTGAGCAGTTTCACAATGATTGCAGCAAAACAGAGATTCTTTACCAACTTCTTTTTTTATGTCGTTATTAACTCTGTTTAACTGCCTTCTTTTTTCAGCTCTCTGAATAATAGTTATTATTAAGTATTAAATATTCTTGTAACCTGACTATTTTCGAAAAGAATACGCCTTTAAGGTAGTATCAAAATTGACAGAAGGCTGTAGATATAATCAAGGTAAACGGTTGATTCCCTGGATAGTAGGTGAACGAGAGTTCCCTTACCAGCAAGAAAATATGAAGCCTATGTTCTTACAAAATCTGTCTGGATACTATGATGTTATAGACCTATTGTGAATTTTCAACATGCATTACTGACTTTTCGGATAGGCTCTTTGATTGAAAATTGGGAGGACTTAGGCCTATTAGGACTTAGACCTATTAGATCTCTCATAGAGGACGAGTTTTAATTGAGAGAGTCGTAAAAGTCCAATTGATTCTACAAATGGGACAAATTAATATCTAATAAGGTTGGTGTTTACCTAAATTTCATGAAAAATCTTACAACCATATTTAAAGTCAACATTCCTATTATCCAATTGTAGCATTGTTTTGACTTTTGCGACGCTCTCTTAATTAGACAAAAAACGTGTAATAAGAGAATTTACACCAATATACAATGATCTCTGTAAAAAGATACTGCTCTTTGGCTGTATTTTTGATAGGGGCAGTTATAACTTTCTTTATTAATGATAATAAGGGATTAAAACGCTTGGCTGAGAGTTAAGAAAAAAAGCACCATATTCTGTGCTTTTTATGTTCTTTTCTTTGCCACTAAATTTTAATTCCATATTTATGATTTTTTGCAACAGAACCCACAAAACAGCAAAGAGCCAATAACTTTGATATGGTTATCTCCATATAATATCCGCTTTTTTTCTACCGGGTATTTTTCTATGTTTATATTTTGGGTATCCAAAAAGCATTGGAAATTGCAAAACAAATCCTGCAGGAATCCCAAGAGCTTCTTTTAATGGCTGATATTCTACTGCTGCTCTATGCAGTAGTCCTACCCAACAAGTTCCAAGACCAAAAGAAGGAGCAATAAGATCGAAGGTTGTCAGGGCTATAATGCTGTCAGTGTATCCAGAGGCATTTTCTGAATAAGCATAGACAAGTCCCGGAGAATTTCTACAAATGGGATCAAAGCCTGCATCAGCGAGAGCAACAAGAATAGGAAAATAACGCTTAAGAGGATGGTCTGCGTCTTTTCCTGCCATCATTCTCATCCAATCAATAGTAAGATCTGCAAACTTTTTAATCTCCGATGCATCGGTTACAACAAGCCACTTAACAGGTTGTCCATTCATGCCAGATGGAGCAAAGCGGACGGCTTCAAAAAGATCTCTGATTTTCTCTTTTTCAACGGGCTTATTTTTGAAAATCCTTATCGAGCGTCTGCTTTGAACATATTTTTTAAGTTGTTCAGGGTTAATCTGCTCAATGCTGGCATTATCATCTTCAGGAGGGAATGACTGATAATTTACCATAATTGCATTCGTAGGACAAACAGCTTCACAGTGCCCACAACGAGTGCAAAATGCCTCATATTCGGTGGGTAAGGACGGAGCCCCTTTTTCTCCAGGCATGATTATATTTACAGGACAAATCATAGAACAAATTCCACAAGCTGTACATTTTTCCACATCAAACGAAATAAGGCTCATTTGCTAACCTCTTTTTACAAAAATACTCTTTATTTAACTCTTTTTTCTGTTCGGTTGCAATCTCGGCACGTTTAAATATCAACTGCAATAGATCGCGACAAAGGAAACTTGTCAAGTCCTGACAACGCAACAGAAACTCCTACACTGTCAGCAGAACTGCCACACAAAGCTGCCTCCCCTGCGGGTTACGCGCCCCGCGGAGGTCTCTGCGAAATGTGAACTGAAAAACAGGGCATGCCGGTCTGCAAGATAATCCAGCGCCCACCGCCGTGAAGCACGGGCTTGCAGTGCATCTTCACAGTACACCGAATTCCATTCAGGGCGGTATACCTGGATGGGATGGTGCATGACATCCCCACCAAAAAGAGCTTCTTTTCCGCCGGAAGTAAGGCAGACTGCCATCTGGCCAATGCTGTGCCCAGGTACCGGATATAAGGAGATTCCCTCAAGAAACTCCGTCCCATCAGGTTCAATGATTTCGGCCTGCCCTGCCTGGATCACCGGTAGGACGCTGTCTTTGTATACAATGAATTTGACGCGGTTATTCACCGGGTAGTTTTCCGGGTCGGAATAATGCTTCTGCTCGGATTTTGAGAAGACATACGTTGCATTGGGGAAGGTCGGTTCCCATGCACCATCAACAAGCTGTGTGTTCCATCCAACGTGATCCACGTGAAGGTGTGTTAGGATAACATAATCTACCATCGCCGGAGTCACACCTGCGGCTTTGAGCCGTTCAAGGTAGGGGGATTTCAACCTGTTTAACCGGGGCATCCAGATACGTTCCTTGTCGTTTCCCGCTCCTGTGTCAATAAGAATCGTATGTTGCTTTGTCCGCAGCACCCACGTATGGATACTCTGGAAGACATGCGTACGGGTCCTGTCCATGTTTCCAGGAACCAGCCATTTTTCATGCTCCTGAATGAATGAAGGCTCCCACTGGGGATACAGATATTCAGGAGTGTTTGAATCGAGACTAAGTTCGGATACGCGGGTTACTGTGGCCTCGCCCACGCGATATACGCGATTTGTGTCCATGATGCTTCTACCTTTTTGCCCGTCTTTTCTTGTCCGGGCCGCTTCAATGCAGGTAAAAGACCGTAAGTGCTATAGTATTAAAAAATGAGCAGTTTGCAAAATCGTATATACTATTATAAATGATACTATTGCTTATGCAAAAATCTCCTCCTGTAGGAAAATGTCCAATCCAGATTTCGCTCTCCGTCATTGGCGGAAAGTGGAAGCCAATAATCCTCTGGTTTCTCAAAGACGGACCTGTCCGGTTCTCCGGGATCCAGAGGAAAATTCCTGGGATTACCCAGATGATGCTGACAAAACAGCTCCGCGAGCTGGTTGCCGACGGGATGATCGAACGAACTGTTTATCCCGAGGTCCCTCCACGAGTCGAATATAGTATCACTGATGACGGCCTCTCGGTCTTTCCCGTTCTTATGGCATTAAACGAGTGGGGAAACGAGTACCAGAAGAGAAAATACGGAAGCTGGAACCAGAAGTGTGCGGAAACTTTTCGCGATGATATTAAAGAGTAAGATTAGATTATGTCAAGTTGTCGGGAGTTAGATCAGGTCTATGTCGAAGATATCTCCCTTATCTCCGAAGACTTGATAGAACCGTTTTTGGTGCTCTGATAAAAGGCCGAAAAAGGCCGCACGATGACAATAAAAATCAGAAGCATTTCACCACGTAAGTAACCTTGACCTGAAAGAGACCACCTTACGACTGGGATAAAATCGACATATTTATAATATTTTTGTAATAATGGAAGTTTAATAAGTGTAATTTTTATTTTATCTTTTTATTACTACGGGAGCGCAGAGGGTCATGAATACCCCATCCTTCACATGCTGTCCGACAATTATTGGTAGTAATAAAAAAGTGATAAAAAGAAAGCAAATAAGACCTTTAAATCAAAAAAGAAGGAATTCTTTTATTACCGAAGGTAATTGTCAGACAGCCTCCTTACAGCAGGGTGCGCCAGCGCAACTTTGATTGAGAAAATGCTCAGATGTCCATTTTTCTCTTTATTTCTTTTAACCTTTCTTTTCCAGTCTCAATAATTTCCATCAGTTCCTGATACTCACTCAAGGAAATCAAGTTTCCTGGACAGAGAGTGTGTGTGCTATTTCCACCAGAATACAGAAGAACACCATTCCAGGCTGCAAAGTGAGGTCCTGAAAGGTACTCACAGGGCAGCTCCCACCTTGAGTCCACATTTTCAAAACTTTCAAAGCGGTAGAAAGTAGTGCCGTTTTTCAAGATTTTTGTAAATTTTAAAGGTACATCAACCATGCTTTCATCCAATCTGCAGCTAACCAAGCTATGAAAAAGGAATAGAAAATAATTTTGCCGTTTTTACGGCAATTTTTAAGGGATTTGTTAACCTTACCGGGGAAAGCATTTAAAGCATGAGTTCAGTCACTTTTTCCCCTTTTGCGCTGGTAACGGTTACGGATATATCCTTGAATTTAGGTACTCCTGTACCTCCGGTTTCGTCTGAGACCAGCATGTTGGACCAGGGACTTTTGGGCATATATGCGATGCCTTTGTGAGGAGTTTCGTATCCAGATTCCATAGCCTTTACCACAACTCTTCCAAAGGAATTCTTTAAAATTACTGTATCGCCTTTTTTCACGTCCAACTGTTTGAGATCTGCATGGTCCAGCTTTATTACCGCAGATAGGTCTTTGTATTCGTCCCCAAAGCGGTTTTCGAGCATAGCCTTATCCTGAAAGATGTCCCTGTAAGTTATGACTTTGACTTTTATTTCGGGAGCTGTAAGAAAAGATCCGAAATCCATCAGAGTGCCTCCATTATTTTCTTGAGAATTACTTCCTCAGACGGGTGATTAGTCTCAATTACAGGCTCAAAGCTCACTTTAACTCTATCCATGCGTGTGGAACTTCCACCTGCCTCTACCCCATTTATTGCGGTATTGATGTAGACCTTTGAGTGCTTTGAAGTCAGGGTTTCGCAATGGTCCATCGAGATAACAGGAATCTCCAGCATGTTCTTTGCAATAGATCCGGGAAGGAATAAAAGCGGATCCGAACCTATTATAAGAGCTGCATCCACAGTTTTTGCTTTAAGAGACTCAACTACTGAGTACTCGGGCCCATGTTTTGCAGTCCCGTTTTCGAACTTTACACTGTTCACGTATCCAGTTTCTGCAAAGAGGTTTTCGTTAAAGCCCATTGTATTAGAGCTACTTACCATTGGTATGAGATGGAAATTTGCTTTCTCATTCAGAATTTTCATAAGCTTGAAAAGAGGTTCAAGGTTTTCAAGCGAGTAAATAAGCCCGCGTCCTACAAAAATTACTCCGAACTTTGCTCCTTTAAGGATGTTTGCTAGCTCAAGGATTTTTTTAGGCGGGTAATTGTAGGAGGTTTTGGGAAGCTTTCCCGAAAGCCCCGCAATCATGGCATCGATAAATTCTGTGTCTCCTTTTGGAGGAATCTGGAAAAAATAATTCCCGCAGATTTTTGCGGTATGTGACTTCCGTACATCTATTGCGATAGCTGTCCTTTCTTCTTCCCAGCCCCTCTGCTTTTCCGTTCCTCTGGGGAAGTAGGAATGTTTCGAAAGAAGGCGAGGATGAGAGTCCGATGGATCTGTTCCCCAGTATATGATAACATCAGCTTTATTCCTTACATCTTCAAGAGTACAGGTCTTAAGCTTATCCTGAATGAGAGCCTCAGCTAGAGGACCCAGGCAGAACGAGGAGGTATCATCCAGGGTAGCGTTAATTTTCTTTGCAAGCTCAATTGCTATTTTTTGGGTTTCACTGGTAGAAGTCCCAAGTCCAAAGATTAGAGGATTTCTGGCGTTTTTAAGGATTGACGCAGCCTCATTGATCGCAGTAGCTTCATCTACAGGCTTATTATCAACCAGAAAATCTGCTTCGCCCCTTCTTGCTTCCTTCATATGGGCGACTCCTACTCTGCAGGCTGTATAAACTTTATTCACAATGTTATTTTCGGACTCAACCTCAATGTCGTCACAAAGGAGGCCGCAGCCTGTGCATACATGATAGTTTTTCTCCATATCCGCTTCCTCACACAAACTCGATTGCCTCTACAGGGCAGGTTACTATACAGCCATTACATAGAATTTTGTTCTTTCCGAAACGTCGACATTCCTCTAAATTCTGGGCTTTCACAATGCCGTTTTCTACGCTCAGGACCAGCTTATTAGGATTAGTAGGGGCATTTCCCGAGCCTACTCCGTGTGGATCATTGGCTACGTTAGGAGGACAGGCAACCACACAGTTTCCACAGCCAAAACATAAGTCTTCATGCACTATAAGCCCGGTTTCAGTTGCGCCTTCGGAAGGTTTGAAGAGTTCACTTATCTTTTCATAGCTTTCTCTGTACTTTGTTTCATCTTTAAGAGGCGGGCAATCCTCGGGTGTGAGCTCGTGGGCCATGAGAGCTACTGCAAACGCCATACAAGAGGTTTTTCCGCACTTTTTGCAGTTAGTCTTTGGAAGCATCTGATAGAGTTCCATTGCATTTGTCATTACAGGTCACCCTTGAGTCAAATTTTTTATGTCAGTTTTTCATTAAAGAGTATGAAGGTTAAGAAGTATAATTAAAAAGTAAGATTAAGGTGTCACATTAAGCGTGTCACTGAAAACGTATGTTATATAACCTTTAATTAAATATATCTAAGTAATCTTCCTTAAACTCTCGCTTTTTTGTTTTCAGCGTTACTTTTAAATTACAGTAAGGATTCATTATAAATATTTATAAACTGATTTTATTCAAGCCTTTGCGCCATTTTATCACGTCGTGTAGGCCATTGGTCAAAATCTCTCCCGAAAAAATTGCGCTCAAACTTTTTTTCAAAGAGGTTGTAGTCAAACCTTTATTAAGAAGGGATGTGATCACACCGCTGCTAAGGATTTTCGATAAAACCTTTTTTCAAAAGGTTTTCGGTCAAGCCTTTTTTCAAAAGGCTTGTGGGCAAGCTTTAATATTTTGATGCCCTCAGGTACATAGTCTTTTGTTTCCGGGCCTTTCAGGTCAGAAGATCTTACAAATTAACTTCCCTTATCTTCGAAAATAGACCAATAAAGCCTCTTTGCAGGCAAACCGAATCCACTGAGCTCAATTAATTCGCTTTGAAGAAAAGTTCGCAGTGGCAGTTTCCGTCCCTTTCAACTTCTTCTTTATGATAGATGCAGGGACATACAATCTTTCTATCTTCTTTTTCATCTCCGGTAACTATTCTGCAGGGACAGTAGCGCCTTCCGAATTTCTCAAGCTTAACTGTAAGTCCATCAAGCACATAGTCAAGAGCTTCTTTATCCGGGTTAAGCCTGTACCCTGCTTTTTCTGCATATTTCTGAGTCCATTCATACATTTTATGTTTTAGTTCATTATGATCAGTCATACAAAGAGCTCCTTCGCTTTAAATTGAAGCAATCCTGAACCTTGATGAGAAGAATATGTAATTCATGTGTGAATCATGTGTGAATCATGTGTGAATCATGTGTGAATCATGTGTGGATAATATGTGAAGCTATGTGAGATGTTTATAAAATGGGAATATTAGGAAGTATACTAGAATAAAGTATACTGAGACTTTCAAGTTTTATGAAACACTTGTGAGAATAACCTGAGTATTTAGCGTCACCCTTCACCTGTAAAGTTATTAATATCTATTTTTGTTTAAGGCTATTTATAGAAATACCTTGTCCTGCAGGAATTAACCGATTCAGCGCAGTATAGCCAGTTTTATCTCACTCACGTCCATGTAATCAATTTTATCTCACTTACGCTCATACAACCAGTTTTTCTCACTCATGTTCATATAATCAATTTTGTCTCACTAGCGTCCAGTAAAACTGATTTCATCCCACTAGCGCCCCTATAATCAATTTACCATTATGGCTTTTCTTGAGTTGTCAAGTTGAAGCTGGTCTATCGATTACGCATTAAGTTCTCAAACTATAAATCAATTGGTAAAACTCCGGTAATAAGGTAAAACTAACTATGTTAAGGCTTTTGTCTGTTATCTGGCAAATATCAGTCAAACTGCGGATGAGTCAAACCGGAGTTAAAATTCTAAAGCTAGGCTATAAAAGTAACCTCTGGTTAATTAATTAGTTTAGAGTGAACAAGAAAGTTAATATACTAATAAATATAAATTCTAATATATAAATAGACTGTTAAGTTTTGTCACGTAACTAAATTATTAAACTCTATCATTAACTAAACTGTTAAACTCTATTATATAAATAAAAACCAATTTACAAAACCCAGTTAACGAAAGTCCACTAATATAAATGGCATAAACTAACAGATGTAAATCAACTGACATAAACTAACTAATAAAAGAACCAAAGAAAGCTAGCTAACGAAATCTAACTAACGAAAGCTAGCTAACGAAATCTAACTAACGAAATCTAACTAACGAAATCTAACTAACAAAAACCAGATTAAAACCGGATTAAAACCAGATTAAAACCAGATTAAAACCGGATTAAAACTAGATTAAAACCAGATAAAAACCAAATAAAAACTAGCTAACAAAAAAGAATTAATGAAACCGGGCATTTGGAGATACTGGAAATAATCTGAGTTTTAAAATATTTAATCAATTTCAGTAAATTTAGAAAAAAGCCTTATAAAATAAAGGTTTTGATTTTGTACAAAACACCTATATTTTTATTCAGTTCAAAAGATAAAGTATAGGGATATGTAAAAGTAACTGATTTGTGTCTGAGTGCCTAATTCACAACTGAGTAACAAATTAATTGATAAGTAATAACTTAACCGGTATTAGCAAATTCATGAACTTGAAATGTAAAACCCCTCTCAGTTCAAAAAAAGTCTTTGTTGATCAGCTGTACCAACCTGACTTTTCTGTATGGTAGTATGTCTTGGATACACGGTTCTGAATTATGGTCCAGAAATTCTCAGAAATTATAACTTTTAAGTTATATGTAAAACATGTTAAAAACGGATCACAACGTAATCGTTAACATTCAACATAAAACACAGGTATATGGAGTCACCAATTATGCGAATCGGAGTCTACATTTGCCACTGCGGGCTAAATATTGCTGGAGTAATAGATGTATTAGCTCTGCAGGAAATGGCGGCTAAACTGGAAGATGTGGTGCTCGCCCGGGAAGTACAGTTTCTATGTTCCGATTCCGGACAGGAAGGCATCATTAAGGATATAAAAGAAAATAAAATTGACAGGGTTGTAATAGCTGCCTGCTCCCCAAGGCTGCATGAAAAGACCTTCAGGCATGTAATGGAAAAAGCCGGGTTGAACCCTTACCTTATGGAAATAGTAAATATAAGGGAGCAGTGCTCCTGGGTTCACGCCGATGACCCCCAGATGGCGACCCAGAAGGCTTTTGACCTTATAAGGATGGGAGTCGCAAAGGCAAAATTCCTCAAGGAGCTGAGTGCAACAAGTTCCAAAGCCAGCAGGAACGTTCTTGTTATAGGAGGAGGAGTCGCCGGAATCGAAGCAGCCCTGAACCTTGCTGAAGCCGGCTTTCCAGTCACAATGGTAGAAAAAGAGTCCACAATCGGAGGCAAAATGGCCCTGATGAATGAGGTCTTTCCTACAAACGACTGCTCCATCTGTGTGCTTGCCCCTAAAATGACGGAAGTTCAGAACCATCCGAATATTACTCTTTACACCTACTCCGAAGTTACCGATATTTCCGGATCCGTCGGAAAATTCCATGTAAAAGTTACACGCAAGCCAAGGTTCATACTCGAAGACAAATGCAAAGGTTGTGTTGACCTCTGCTCTGCAGTCTGTCCCGTAGAAATCGAAAACCCCATGAATTACGGGGTCGGAAAGACCAGAGCCATATATATGCCAATCCCCCAGTCCGTTCCTCAGGTAGTGCTCATAGACCCTGACCACTGTGTCGGCTGTGGGCTGTGTTTACAGGTCTGCCCTGCCGATGCTGTGGATTACGAGCAAAAACCTGAAGAGATTGAATTTGAAGCCGGAGCAGTTATTGTTTCAACAGGTTATCAGCTCTTTGATGCATCACGGAAAAAGGAGTACGGATTTGGAAAATATCCTGATGTTATCACAAATATGCAGCTTGAGCGCATGCTTAACTCTGCAGGGCCTACAGGCGGAAGAGTCATAGTGCCTTCCACAGGCAAACCACCAAAAAGCGTTTCGTTCATTCAGTGTGTCGGGTCAAGAGATAAAACCGTTGGCAATGAATACTGCTCAAGGGTTTGCTGCATGGCCGCACTTAAGAATTCCCAGATGGTTAAGGAACGCTACCCTGATACTGAGATCACAATTCACTACATCGACATCCGGGCTGCAGGTGAGATGTATGAGGAATATTATACAAGGACGCAGTCTATGGGCGTTGATTTTATTCGGGGAAAAGTTGCCGAAATTTACGCAGGCGAAGACGGCAGGCCTGTACTCCGTTATGAAAATACCCTTGAATCCCGGATCGAGGAAGAGGCCTGTGACCTTGTTGTGCTCTCAACAGGTTATGAGCCCAGCAAGGCAGCAGAAGGCATAGGCAGGATGTTAAACCTTGCCCGGCGGCCTGACAGGTTCTTTGCAAGTGCACACCCGAAAATGCGCCCTGTAGATGCCCCGGTCAGCGGAGTTTTCCTTGCAGGCTGTGCCTCAGGACCTAAAGAGATCCAGGTTTCGATTGCCCAGGGAAGTGCATGTGCATCCAAAGTTATGCAGCTTCTTGGGACAGGAGAGCTTGAAGCCGATCCTATGGGTGCCCATGTTGATCCAGAAAAGTGCATAGGGTGCAGGACCTGTCTTGAGGTCTGCAAGTTCGGGAAAATCAAAATAGAAAATAAAAAAGCTGTTGTAGACGAGGTTTCATGTTACGGCTGTGGAGACTGCAGTGCTGCATGCCCTGCGGGGGCAATCCAGATGCGGAACTTCGAAAACGAACAGATTCTTGCTCAGGTTCGAGCTGCAACTGCGTACAGGTCCCAGAGTCCGTTCGTTGTGGCTTTCCTCTGCAACTGGTGCAGTTACGCCTGTGCAGACCTGACCGGGATGTCAAGGCTCCATTACCCGACAAACATCAGGGTTATCCGTACTATGTGCTCGGCAAGGGTAAATCCAGAGTTCGTGCTTGAAGCTTTAAAAGGAGGAGCCGACGGAGTGCTTGTTGCGGGCTGCAGGATGGACGAGTGTCACTATATCCATGGGAACTTTGACGCAAAACAGAGGATGGATGTCTTAAAGGAAGTTATAAAGGAAATCGGACTTGACCCCAGACGGCTGAGGACTTTGTGGATCTCGGCTGCCGAAGGAGAACGTTTCTCGAACACAATTACCGAATTTGTAAAGGAACTTGAAGAAATCGGGCCCATCGGAACCGAACTCAAGCTTGGAGAACCCGAAGCCGAACCTGAGGAGGTGGCATAATGAGCGAGGAGCACACCGAACAGGAAGCTCACATCTGCAGAGGCTGCTGCGGGGCCGAAGAAAACGAAGTTATGGAACCTGAATCCACTGAGACCGAGGATTTTGAAGCCGAGGATCTCGAAGCTGAAGCTCCAGAGGCTGCTGAAGATGAAGCTCAGGAAAAGATCACGGTTGCGACCAGCATGGACCTTCAGGGCTCCCATTTTATTTATACCCAGACAACCGAGAAATCCATCAAAACTCTGGATTATGATTACAAGCGCTGCAATGGCTGTGGAATCTGTGCAGAAATCTGCCCAACAAAAGCGCTTGAAATGGGGCCTCTTCATGAGATTGCGACCGGGCTTGATGCGCCTGCGGTGATGATGGACCTTGAGAAATGTACCTTCTGCAGGATGTGCTCAAACCTCTGCCCTGTACATGCTATAACCTTTGAGGCTGTGGGTGAAGTTCCTGATGAGAAACGGTATCCGAAGTACGATGCCTTTGTTAAGATTAATGAGAAATGCCTTCCCTGCGCTCTCTGTGAGGGAGCCTGCCCTCAGGATGCGATCGAAGTTGAGTTCACCTTCCCGAAAAAAGAAGAGATTGCGCCTTTAAAGGAAGGGGCAGAAGGAGAAATCGAAATTGACACTGAAAAGTGTAATTTCTGCGGAATCTGCGCCCGGTTCTGTGACGCCTTCATCCTGCTCGAGCGTGAACCCACACCTGATAATCCCGTGCCTTTCGAGCAGATCCTTGTAGACGAGGATAAATGCGATTATTGTGTACTCTGCCAGGACCTCTGCCCTGAAGAAGCAATAAAGGTTAAAGGGGAACGCCCCTGCGAGGCTCCGAAAGTTGAGGGGAATGTTAAGATAGACGAGCTGAAGTGTACACAGTGCGCCCGCTGCAAGACCGTCTGTCCGTATGAAGCCGTAGATTTGCAAAAACCCATGGAAGGAGGACTGGCCCTTATTGAGACAAACCTGAAGGAATGCGACCCTCAGGGTTGCCGCGGCTGTTTCAATGTCTGTCCCTCCAAACTCTGGTATGTGCCTACAGATCCTGAAGACCCGAGAAAAATTGCTTTTAAGGAAGATTTCTGTACCTATTGCGGAGCCTGTGTGAAAGCATGTCATTTAGATGCTATTAAAGTGGACAGGACCGATGTCCACCACACCGAAATTCCTGATGCACCCTGGGCTACCCAGTGGAAGGATGCAATCGAGTCCCTGAAAACTGGAGTAAGGAGAGGAGTCGACCGTGCAGTACCCAGGGAAACCGAGACCTTTAAAGCCCAGAAGTTCATGGGCATAACTCCCCCCGGAGTTGACGAGGAAATGCTTGCAGCCGTGCAGGCAAAGCTTGAGGCTATAATGCCAGCCCTCAGGAGTGCTAAGGTCAGAAAACTCTGGGAAACTGACTCCCCGAAAAATGCAGCTACAGCTGTGAAAAAGAAAATCAAAAGTTAAAAAGTGAAAGTTGAAGGAAGTAAAAGTTGAAGGAAGTAAAAGTGAGAATGAAAATGAATTCTCACTTTACTATTAAATCATTTTTACTTATTGGTAAAGGCCTTTACAGAAAAACCTAATATATTAACCCAGCATATTATTTAAGGTCTGCCTATTCAGAATTTATAAACTTATGATCCTGAAAACAGTACCTGAAAACAGTACCTACTTTTTAAAGTAAAATAGTTCTGAGAATGAAATTGGTGATAAACATGCCAGAGAATGTGAACTTAAAAATCGGAGAAGCTGCAGGAGTGTTGTATCATAAACTAGAGGAAGGTGAATGCAGTTTAAACCAGGTAAAGATTCATCTAAGTGACAATGGTTTTGATTCTCAAATGGCTTTGATGTCTATTGGCTGGCTTGCTAGAGAAGACAAGATAAGCGTTGATAAAGAATCCAATCGTTGGTATGTCCGATTGAAATAATCCTTTTTGAATATTTTTGAATATTTGAATGATATACTCTGTTTTAAATCAAAATTATTCTCCGTTATACTTCTATTAGCTTGCTTTTCCTTCAAGATTTACTTTTTTCTCTTACAACCATAACAGGGACTTTTGAGTGCCGTACAACATTTACGGCAACGCTGCCTAAAAGCAGTCGATCAATTCCTGTTCTGCCAAGAGTGCCCATAATAATAATATCCATTTTTTCTTCTTCGGCGTATCGGATCAGCTCAGAGGCAGGATGGCCTTCAAGCAGGACACACTTGACATTAACATTTTCCATCTCTCCGATCCCTTTTACATAATTAACGGCGTCAGATCCGTCTTTTCTCAAAGCCTCACGCATTCTCTCCCAGTTAAAATCCACAGCCATCGAAGAAAAATACTCCGTGGATATTACATAAACTGCGTAAACCGTCCCTCCGCTTAACCTGGCAAGTTCTATCCCTTTATTGGCAGCAAGC
>Ga0268263_1001243_pt1 | contig 24155 bp, 20 predicted proteins | sample Biomet5_FD_190358 | JGI IMG/M metagenome (GOLD analysis project Ga0268263, IMG submission 190358) | Microbial communities from bioreactor (seeded with sewage sludge) at LBNL, California, USA - Biofuel metagenome 5 (SPAdes) (version 4) | ecosystem: Engineered > Bioreactor > Anaerobic >... | reverse complement strand
GTTGGAGCAAACTATTTAGAATCTGTTGAAATAACCGAATTTTTAGTTTTATGTAATATTTTCGCATTTATAATTTATCCAACCAAAACTTTGCTTATGGCAAAGGAAAGGTTAATTGAGATATATTTCATTAATACTTTAATACCTTTGGTGTTTTGGATCGGCATTATACTGACTTATCATATCATAGGTTTAAAATCATTCGCAATATTTAAATTTATTGCCTTTACGTTATCAGCAGTAGCTTATTTTTATATTATGTTGAAATTTATTGGCAGGAAAATTTTAAAATCCTTAAATGAAATTTTTCAATCAATGTTATTCCCGATTTTATTTGTTATTATCACATCATTTTTAATTCGAGATTATTTACCTCATGTAAAATCGAAGCTAAATTTGCTGATTGTTGCATCGGTAGCGCTTTTTATAATCTTTGGGTCTTTTATTCTACAATATTTTTTATCGGCAAAATGGAGAGACCAATTTTCTAATATAGTAAAAGTATATAAAAAATCGTTCTAATGTCTGGGATAACTCGCTATTTAATCACTACCAAGTGATGAGATTATATGGAAATTTGACTGTCCAGTTTTGTTCTTGGGGAATGGTGCCGTTTTTACGATCGAAAACATATCTGGAAAGACATGGATGCAATTGTACTGGAGCCATATGGCTTAGGTAAGCTACAGAAGGATGCGGACCATATAGAGGCAAGATTAATAGAGGGTAATATCTCCCCTGTTATTTGCAATGTACTTAATAAACAACACGGAATACAGCACAACGAGAGATTCTGGAAGGTTATTTTGAGATCGGTATATCGATACTATTCTTAATCAAGTAAAAACGATGAAACAATGCTTACAGTCACATGAATTTAATGACACAACTGCAAAGATACAATTGATTCATTGTTTATAACAAAACAACATTTAAACGTGGAGTTCTTTTAATGATAATAAAGAATAACTTATATGGGTGAAAAGTAAGTTTAAAATGAAGGAAAGGTTTCTAACAACCACTGCGATTGAAAACACATGGTACAAAGATCGACCACTACTATTTCTTGGAGAATGGTGCAAAATTTACGACCGCCATTATGTTTGGGAAGGAATAGACTCAATAACGGTGCCCTATCATTGGGATGACCGTAGAAAACTTTATATTGATTACCTATATTTACAACAACTATACGAGGAGTTGTTAAGTGAGCTAGCTGATAAACTTAATGAAATTCATTCAACAGATTATTCATTACGTTATTGGCGCATCTTGGTTGGACCTTGGTTGTTCTATTTCATTGGGATACTTTTTGATCGCTGGGAGATGATTAAGAAAGCAAATTCTGATTTTTCAATTGCAGGAGTTAAAATCTTAGAAATTGAGCCAGCTCAAGTAGTGCCCAATGATATGGCAGAATTTAATGATCTTATAACAAAAGATGCATGGAATGAAGTAATTTATGGAGAATTAATTAGGGACTGGACCAATATCTCAATAGAAAAAGTACAGAGTGATCAAAGTTTTCTTCAATCCAATGTCTTACTCAAGTTGAATCCTACTAAATGGTTAAAACATAAGTTATTTGATATTGTATCAGCATTCACACAAATCAGTATTAGGGAAGACGAAGCATTTTTATACGCCTCTTACCTGCCTATTTATCAGAATGTTATTTTGCAACTGCAATTGAAGCAGTTACCCAAAATATGGAAAAAATTGCTTGTACCACAAGTAGCGGTTCGCTTGGATCAACGTCAATGGAAAATAGGTAAATCCAAATTGGTTGATTTTCCAGCAATAATCAGGGCAATGATACCACGTCATATTCCAATAATCTATTTAGAAGGATATAATTTACTAAATAAAATTAGCAATAGTTTGAATTGGCCAAAAAAACCAAGTTTAATCTTTACGAGCAATTCCTTTTTTAGTGATGATGTTTTTAAGGTTTGGTCGGCTGAAAAAGCAGAGAAAGGAGTGCCTTTTATTATTGGGCAACATGGTGGCAGTTATGGCATGAGTCCAATTGCCCCTTTGGAAGAGCACGAATATGCAATTAGTGACATTTGGTTGTCATGGGGCTGGAGTGACAAGAACAGACCTCAAATAAAACCTGTGTTTAATCTGAAGTTGGTTGGTGCTAAACAGAGCTGGGATCCAGATGGTAAAGCTTTGATGGTGGAAATGCTTATACCAAGATACAGCTACAGACTGTTAAACTTTCCAATTGCTGACCAATGGTTAAATTACTTTGCTGATCAATGCCGTTTTGTAAATGCTCTTCCCATAGAAATCAGACGTAAATTAATTGTACGACTATCTAATCAGGATTATGGCTGGAAGCAAAAAAAGCGTTGGTATGACAATTATCCAAATATAAATTTAGACATTGGGGAAATTCCAATCGCAAAACTTCTAAAGAAAACCCGGATATATATTTCAACTTATAACGCAACTACTTTTCTGGAATCAATGTCTATGAATATACCGACAATAATGTTCTGGAACCAATACTACTTTGAAATTAGAGACAGCGCTATTCCTTATTTTGAACAGCTTAAAATAATAGGTATTTTCCATGAAACTCCTGAATCTGCTGCACGACAGATGACAAAAGTGTGGGACGATGTAGGTAAATGGTGGAATAGCAAGCCTGTTCAGGATGTTCGTGAAGAGTTTTGTTACCAATACTCTCGAATGCCTGAAAAGCCGCTAAACAAACTTAGAACAATTCTGCAGAATATAGCTAAGGTTTCAATCGATTGAAATTTTCCATAATTAACTTTTGTAGAAACTAGGAACATTAAATTAGTTAATTTCAAAAAAATAAAATGAAAGCAATAATTTTAGCAGCTGGATATGGGAATCGTATGCGCCCATTGACCGATGAAATTCATAAAACATTATTAACCATCAATAGTAAGTCCATAATTGATGGTATCATTGATAGTTTATTAATCTATAACATAAGGGAAATAGTTGTTGTAACAGGTTATCTATCAGATGGTCTTAAAAATTATCTAATAAAGAAGTACCGAGATACGAACTTTAAATTTGTCAATAATCCTCGTTATAAAGAGACTAATAATATTTTCTCCCTCTCCTTAGCGATTAATGCGATGGAGATTGATGATGACATCATTCTAATAGAATCGGATCTAATATATGAACCATCAATAATAAAAAAGGCTATAGATTCAAAATTTGATAATGTCGCATTAGTCGATAAGTTTAGAAGTGGAATGGATGGAACAGTTGTAACGGTTGCTGAAAATGTAATAACGAATATTATACCTCCACATTTGCAGAATAGCAATTTTGATTTTTCTGATAAATATAAAACCCTAAATATTTACAAATTTTCAAAAGATTTTTGTAAAACAATTTTCAAACAGTTATTGACCTACTATGCCACCGTAATTGATGACAACTGTTACTATGAGCTAATACTTGGCATATTAATCTATATGCAACGTCAGACTATTTACGCGGAATTTGTGGATGACAAAAAATGGGCTGAGGTTGATGATCCAAATGATTTAAATATTGCAGAATTCATATTTAACAAAGAAGAGAGGGTGAAAATTCTTGAAAATTCATTTGGCGGATATTGGAGTCATGAAATTACGGATTTCTGTTTCATTAGGAATATGTATTTTCCTAACAGTTCTATGATTTCAGATATGAGAAATAATTTACCAAATTTAATCCACAATTATGGTAGCAGACAATCAGTGCTTAACCAAAAACTGGCCTATTTTCTATTATATAAAAAAGAGAGAACCACATTATTAAATGGAGCTGCGCAGGTCTATCCGATATTACGAACATTATTTGGTGATAAGATGACTTTATTTCCTTCACCAACTTTTGGTGAATATCCTCGCATTTTTAATAATTGTATAGTTTATTTGGATCGGGTTGGTTTTAACCTGTGCGAAATTGAGAATAAAGCTGTTAACTGTCATGTGGTAATATTTACCAATCCGAATAATCCGACCGGAAGTTTCATAGATTCAGAATGGATCTACCAGTTTGCCCTTATAAACTCTTCAAAGATAGTCATCGTAGATGAGTCGTTTATTGATTTTGCAAATGGCAGCTCAATCATAGATCTACTTGAAAAGGAAACACTTAATAATGTTATTGTTATTAAGAGTCTTAGCAAATCACTTGGTATTCCAGGGGTAAGGCTCGGGTTCGTATATTCATCAAATAGAGAGTTTAATCAGTTATTAAATAATGCATTACCAATCTGGAATTCAAACAGCCTTGCTGAATATTTTCTGGAAATAATTCTAAAGCATAGGAAATCACTGGATCTCTCTTATAAAAATACAATTATAGACAGGGAACTATTTACTTATAAACTTTTAGCTTTATACTACATTGATACTGTTTATCCCAGTTCTGCCAATTTCATTCTTGTTAAATTTAAAAGGAATCGAACCGAATTATCATCTCTGGTGAAAGATCTATTGGCTAAATATTCTGTCTATGTAAAAGATGTATCAGATAAATTTAATGATAATGGATATTATTTGCGGATTGCCGTGCGATTACCCACGGAAAACGAGTTGTTAATTAGAAATATGACTATGATAATTGATTCCTATCCAAATACAAGTTGGAAACAAATTTGGGAAAAACGTAATTTGACTGGCATTGATACAACTATATCAGAAGATGTTATTCTGGATAAATTGATTAAAACAGACGGGTTTGATAGAGGGTCAGGAAATATTGAAATCGATTCGTGGAAACAATATATTAAACAATTAAGTAGTAAAATGAAACTTAACGAGAGTGATTCGTTATTTGAGGTGGGTTGTGGAATTGGTGCATTTCTTTATCTATTTTTTCTTAATGGACATCAAGTGGGGGGAATAGATTTCAGTGATTCGCTAATAAAAAGTGCACGATCAATCATGACAGGAATGAACTTCAAGGTAGGTGAGGCTAAAAATTTGGATTGTATCGAAAAATATGATTTTGTTGTCGCTAATAGTGTCTTTTTTTACTTTCCCAATTATGAATATGCAAAAGAGGTTCTCATTAGAATGATTGATAAGTCAAAGAAAAAGGTATTAATTATGGATATTCCTGATCTTAAGCTCAAGGAAGAGTGTGAGAGTATTCGTAAAAATACATTACCACCAGGTGAATATGAAAAACGATACGAAGGGTTAAAATATTTATATTTTGATAGAGAATGGTTTTATGAATTCGCTGAAACCAACAATTTGAAAATTTTAATTTTCGAACAAAATATCACTAATTACGGGAATAATAAGTTTAGGTACAATTGTATGATTGAAAAATAGTACAAGAATTATTACGGAATTAAAGTTTAATTTATGGATAAAGAAGCAAAAAATAGTGTTGATATCTTTCAAAAAGCAGTGACTATTTTAAATCAAAATAAGGTATGTTTTTGGCTCGATCAAGGTACATTATTGGGCTGTATTCGTGAAAACAGATTACTTCCCTGGGATCATGACATTGATTTCGGAGTTTGGAAAGATCAGGTGGACAGAGAATTGTTAATCAATTGTTTTATGAACTTAGGGTTTCAACTTGAAAATATACCATATGAAATGGATTGTATACATTTATTGAGTAATTACGGAAAAAAAGTAGATATTACTTTTTACGAAATAGAAGGTGCTATGGCAACGGTCAAATGGGTCGCACCAGTTGATGGTATATTTTGTAGAGTAATTAAAATGATTACTAATAGTCTTGACGATTCATCAAAAAATCTACAACCCAATCAAACGCAATATTTTAAAAGGGTAATTATCACTATGGCAAATTGGATAGTTCATATTCTACCAAGAAGTTTGAAAAAAAAATTATCAATCTTTTTTAAACCACTGGTTCTTAAATATCCAACAACAAAAATGGTTAAATTCAGCATTCCCCTTGAAATATTAAGCCATCTTAAGAATATTGTGTTCCTTGATATGAATGTAAAAATCCCAATTGAGTCTGAAAAGTATTTATCCTTAGTATACGGAAATGACTGGATAATACCTAAAGAATCATTTAACTGGTGGCAGGAATGTGGTGGATTAGAATCTATTTAAGCTGCTAATTTTAAAAGATAAAATATAGGGTACCTCTAAAAATTAGTTTGTGAAAAAAATAAATTCAACTAATATAATTTACTCACAGTTAACTACGAATCGATTGGTGCTTTTTGACATTTATTGATCATTTTTATTGGCGTTCTTTGACAAGTATGCAATAAACGGCTCTAATGGTGCATATTATAATTTGATGGACATACCTCTGGCTCCTATCAGAAAAATCGCTCTGAATATGTTTTACACGATGTTCTGCAATCCAATCTAATCCGATGTACCTGAAAAATAATAATCCATTCAGATTTTGAAAAGCAAATCCCCAAAATGCTCAACACATGCACGGATTTTTGATTTCTGACGATTTCTTTTTTTCTGATACTCAGAAAGTGGTTTATTCCGGTAACCCTTTTTATGGGTTAGTTTTTTCATTCAGTACTTCCTGATCATCTTGACGTAGCGTTTACCGTGTATGCACTATCTCCCCATAAAGGTTTTCCTGCATCGCCATTATCGAGCATATTTTCCAGTGCATCGCTGTCATGTACACTGGCGGTGGTAACTTGGTATTCCGTGATGATTTTACCACCTTGGTCGATTTTGATATGGTTTTTGTACCCGTAATGGTTCTTGCCATTTCTTTTTCAACAAACTGGTATTAGTATCTTTCGGCTGAGTTTATTCGGGGTCTCTTTGCACTCTTCGGGTATCTGGTCGTTTTTAAGTTGACTATTTTTGTCGCGGGGGTTACGCTACTTTAGAACTTCAATGATAGAACCATTGTTAAGGATCAATTGATCTTTCTCAATCTTCTCACGGAGAAATTCAAATAACCGATCAGAAATGGAGTGATCCTTCAACTATTCACGAAAAAACCAGATTGTCTTGGCATCTGGAACTGCATCACAGAGATCAATGCCAAGGAAACGGGAGAAACTAAAGCGATCAAGTATTTGATATTAAGTCTTATTATCCGATAATTTGTATATTTTTTGAAGAACAAGAACCTTGAACATCATTACCTGATCAAAGGGAGGACGTCCGCCAAGCAAAGGTTTAGTTTTACGGAAAGTCTGATCAATGATGCTAAGGAAATCTTCCCATTTTATGTAGAGATTTAGTTTTTCCAAAAGATTTTTCAGTTTACTGATTTTTTCAAATCGAAATTTATCATCAAAAAGACTGATATAGTCCCAAAAAACTGGACAGAAACTTAAGGTTAAAAAATGAGTATAAACCTTAAAAACAAAGTCCATGAAAAAAACCAGAACAAGGCACACTGCCGAATTTAAAACCGAGGTAGCCATTGAGGCCATCAAAGAACAGAAAACCTTAGCGGATCTTTCAGTAATGTTTGGGGTGACCCAGCAGCAGATCAGTAACTGGAAGAATGAGTTTTTACGCAGGTCTATTGAAATATTCAACAAACGGGAGCCGGATAAAGAACTGGAAAAGGCCAACGAAAAACTGTTTGCAAAAATCGGCCGGCTTGAAATGGAGAACGACTGGTTGAAAAAAAAACTTTAGACTACTCGGTTATTGAACTTAAAGCCATGATTGAGCGGGATCATCCGAAATTCACGATTACAAGGCAATGCGAGCTACTTGGCATCAGCCGCTCTGGTTACTATTATACACTCAGTCCGGTTGATGATTATACGTTAAAGCTGATGGACCTTATTGATATTCAATATACCAAGACCCCCTATTATGGCACTCGCAGGATGAGTAATTTTCTGAAAGACCTTGGCTTCAATGTGGACCGGAAACGCGTCCGTAGGCTCTATAAAATCATGGGTCTTGTTGCTATCTATCCTAAAAAGTGGTTAAGCAAACCGGGTGAGGAAAACAAGATTTATCCCTACCTGCTCAAAGGGTTGAATATAAATCGTCCCAATTTCGTTTGGGAGTCCGATATAACCTATTTGAGAATGGAGCATGGATTTATGTACCTGGTGGCCATTATAGACGTATACAGCCGTTATGTGGTAGCCTGGGGCATATCCAATACCCTGACTGTCGGATTCTGCACAGAGACGTTAAAACGGGCCATTACGAGGCATGGCAAACCTGAAATTTTTAATACCGACCAGGGAGCTCAGTTTACTTCAAACGCCTTTACTGCCGTACTTTTAAACAACCAGGTCAAAATAAGTATGGACGGTATAGGACGGTACTTGGACAATATTTTTGTAGAACGGTTATGGCGAAGTGTAAAATATGAATATCTTTACCTAAACTTGCCTGCAGACGGTGTCGAACTTTATCATGGGCTGGATGAATACTTTACCAGTTACAATCATGAACGGCCCCATCAAAGTATCGGTAGCGTTCCGTATAAAAAATATATTGAACATGTTCCGGAGGCCGCATAGATATTAACAAATGAACAAGTTATTAACAAAAGAAAAAGAACCAAAAAGAAAAGTAATACATGTATATACGTACATGTATTATCAAGAACAACAATAATATCCTTAAGTACTTTTAAAATCTGTCTAGCCTAAAGGGACCATTTCAGACCACAAGATTTTTTATTGCGCATTTTATCGTTTTTGTTTCAAATATATACAATTATTATGTGTTAATCATATTGATAATTAAGTGCTTATTATATTAATAATTGGTTTTTAGAGGCACCCTATAAATAATTTATTTTCTATAGGATTATTCTAAAGATAAGTTATGAAAGCAATTTTTGATTGTGTTTTTTTAAAATTAGATAAAATAATTAATCATGAATTATGTTATTTTTATTTTAATATTTATTATTGCCATTTTATCTTATAATAATTTAACAAAAAGTTACTCTTTTGTGTTATTTTTATATTTGATTATGCCTTCCTCCATGGCTTTCCCTTTTTCTGTTTTTGGTATTTCTTTTGTTTTTTCGGTGGCGAGATCGTTTTTATTGGGATTTATTTTTGCTTTTATTGGAAATTTGGTTTCAGGAAGGTTGAAAATAAAATTTATTAGAACAACTTGCGATAAAATATTATTATTTTTAATTTTATATCTATTTTTGAGCCTTTCTTGGGGTGTGAATTTAGATTATGATTTGAAAATCATTTTTTCTGAACCTTGGTTGCTTGGATTTCTAGGCTATTTCATATCAATGAACTTATTTATAAATAAAATCATTTTTTTAAAACTATTAAAAATAATATTTATAGCTATTATTATTATTTCATTTTATGGCTTTTTGGAAATAATTACTAATAAAACAATTACTAGTTTTCCAATAATAAGTTCTTTAACAGGTTTAAATTTAAAAACTTATGAATATATTCAGACAACAATTGGTTCGAGAGGAGGATACGCGCGAGCTTCAGGTACATTTTGGAATAACATTATTTATGGGATTGCTTTAACTGTTTTTTATCCATTTTTTTTGATTTTAAGAAAAACAATGAAAGGTAAATTATTAAATCTGACTTTAATAATCTCAAGCATCGCTGGAATTTTAACAGTTTCTAGAACAGCATGGTTTAGCGTTTTTTATGCTGTAGGTCTAAATTTTAAAAAATATAAGGCTTTATTTATTGGTTTAACTGTTATCTTTTTTTTAGTGTTGTTGCCTTTTTTAAAAACTTCATTCAAGGAGGATGGATATATTGATTCTACTGGATATTCTATTAAAAGCAGAGAAGTAGTGTTATTTCCCGTACTTTATGATTTGCAACTACAAAATAAAATATTATTTGGTTTTGGTATAGGTTCTTATATATATGCAAGGCAAAATGTCGATAATGAAATTAAAATTATTAGATTGCCTGGTGATAATTCATTTGCTCAACAAATTTTTACTATAGGAGTAATTGGTAATATTTTGTTTCTTTTATTTTTTTTATTTTATTATTTTGACTTAAGAAAAAATACTAATAAGAATGATGCATTTTTATTTGATATTAAAACAGCAACATCTCAGATGATATTAATACAGTTAACCTTGTTTTTTGTGAGTAATTCGTTATTTCAGGATCCAAGGTTGTCTTTTGTGTTTTTTTCTGTTTTGGGAGCCGTTAAGGGAACCGTAATGAGTAAAGTTTAAGTCTTAGAATGTTTTTATGAATATCTCCGTAATTATTTGTACGTTAAATAATTGTAAACAATTAAATGAGCTTTTGATGAATATTTCGGATCAAAGTGTTGTTCCGGATGAAGTACTTATCATTCATGGTGAACGTGATGAACAAACTAAGAGTATTTCAATGAAATGGAGTTCAAATGATTTAAATCTGAAATATATAACCGCTCCAAGGTCTCTAGTACTTCAAAGAAATGTAGGTATTGATAATGCGAAAGGAGATATAATATGTTTTCTTGATGATGATGTTGTTTTAGAACAGGATTATTTTAGAAGCATACTTGAAGCCTATAAATCCGATAGTGAAGTAGGTGGGGTACAAGGAACCATAACAAATAATAAAAAACCAAGTTTTATTAAGAATGCATATTATGAGTTATTTTTACTGGTAAATACCTATGGAAATGGTAAATTAAAGAAAAGTGGGCTGCCCAGTTTTCATTCCCCAACTTCTAAACCAGTAGAAGTAATGGTTTTCAATGGATGTATGATGAGCTTTCGTGCTAATATTTTAAGAAACAATAAATTTGATTTGTTTTATGAAAAAAATTGGTGGGGTGATGATTTTGAAACTTCTTTTAAAATTGCTAAAACTCATAAGTTACTCCAAATTCCTAATGCAAGGCTTTTTCATTATGGGAATGCTAGTTTTGGCAGATCTGCTAAGCTAGCATATATGCAAGGTCGAAATTTAAAATATATTAGAAAAAAACACGGGTTTGATAAAGGTCTTAACAAACTACTTTGTATGTGGTCTGATACGGGTCAATTATTGCTGTATTTTATCTTGTTTTTTAAAGGTGAGGGCGCAGATTATGTTATGAATTGGATTAAAGGTTTGCGTACTAAATAAACTGAAATGAGTTATTAAAATATTAGCATTGTTTAAGGTGTTAATATCTAATAAGCTTTAAAAATCCTCCTGCTTAGACCTATGAGTGATAGAATACGTGCAATTTACCAGGTTAGGGCTTAATATATATCTTTTAAACAAGCCTTTTTAGAAGAAATTTATTATTTAAAAATTGATTAGGCGACCAAGTAAATTCAAAAATGAAAATCCTTCAAATTAATAGTTGCCATTATCGCCGTGGAGGTGCTGATGTTGTGTATCTCAATACCGGTAAATTATTCGAAGATCATGGTCATGAGGTTTATTATTTTTCTCAGAAAAGCAAGAAGAACATTTACACAACAACATCAAAATATTTCATAAAAGAAACTAACTATTTTGAAAAATCTTTTTTAGGTAAGTTCTTTTTAATACCTCGCTTTTTCTTCTCATTAGAGGCAAAGAAAAAAATATCGCAACTATTAAATGATCTGCAACCGGATGTAGCTCATGTACATTTATATAAAGCAGACCTTACACCATCAATATTACAAATATTAAAAAAAAATAAAGTTCCTGTATTAATAACTTTACACGATTATGGTATGCTTTGTCCTCATAATCTAATGTTGGATGGTAAAATGAATATTTGTAATAGGTGCGTACACGGCTCAGCTTTAAATTGTATTATCCACAAGTGTAATCGAAATAATCTTATCTTTAGCTGTTTGTCTTCATTTGAATATATTTTCCAGAAAAAATTCTTCCCATTTGAAAAATATTTTAACAAAATCATTGCGGTCAGTAAATTTGGACAAAAACTCCATAACGAATCAGGTATATTTCGACGTAAAGTAGATCATCTTTATAATTTTTATCCCAATCTTGTAAATACTGAAATAAATAGTAAGAAAGGAACTTATTTTCTTTTTTTCGGGCGATTGTCCGGGGAAAAAGGAATAGAGACTTTATTTTCAGCTTGGTTAAGAAAGGTTAGAAACTCAATATTGAAAGTTGTTGGTACCGGTGAGTTGTTTGATGTGTTGAATAAAATGGCATCAGGCAATCTGGGTATCGAGATACTGGGATTTAAATCAGGTAGTGAGCTGAATATATTAATAAGAGAAGCTTCATTTATTATTGTTCCTTCAGAATGCTATGAGAATAATCCGTTGACAATAATTGAGGCTTATGCCAATGGGAAGCCTGTTATTGGTTCAAAGATTGGTGGTGTTCCTGAAATAATTGATGAAGGTAATACTGGTTATCTCTTTGAAATGAAATCAGTGAGGGAATTGTCTGAAAAAATTGATCTTGCCGAAGCCGTTGATGAAAATGAGTATGCGCGCTTATCAAATAATGCCAGAAAATTTGCTGAAAGGCATTTTAACCCAATGACCCATTATGATCGTTTAATAGAGATTTATCAGCAAGCAATCATTAACAAGAATCAATGAATACATTAATATTAAAATTTGTATTACGGTCCGCTATTGCCAGACCTGTGCAGTATTTACGTTACCTTATTTATCATTATAGGGGTTTTGACATTCACTCAACAGTCATAATGGAACGTAATCTTAATTTGGATAGATTATATCCTCGAGGTATTCATATTGGTAAACATACTTTAATCGCATCACAATCCACTATTTTATGTCATGATCATAGCAAACGTGTGAATGGACAGCCTATGCTGGCAGATGTAAGAATTGGAGAACGATGTTTTATTGCTGTAGGTGCTATAATTTTGCCTGGTATTACGATAGGAAATGAAGTTATTGTTGGAGCTGGTGCTGTAGTTACTAAAGATGTTCCGTCTAATTGTATCGTTGCAGGTAATCCTGCAAAGATTATAAGAACAGGAATTAGAATGAATGATAAAGCAGAACTTATTAACTGGAATGAAAAAGACATTTGGACTGAATAAAAATAAAGTATATTTAAAATGAATAAAAAAATTTATATTGCCGGATGTGGCGGAATGTTGGGTGAAGCATTTTATACCCAGTTTAAAAATGATTATCAGATTAAATGCACTGATAAAGATGTCAATGAAGATTGGTTAAACTTTCTTGATTTCCGTAAATTTGATGCATATAAAAAAGATGTTATGGATTTTAATCCTGACTATCTTTTTCATCTTGGTGCCTATACAGATTTGGAATTCTGCGAATTAAATGCAGATGAAACATACAATACCAATACCTTGGGCGTTGAAAATGCTGTTTATATTGCCAATGAATTGAATATCCCAATCCTTTACATCAGTACCGCAGGAATTTTTGACGGCAAAAAAGAATTTTATGACGATTGGGATACACCTAACCCCTTGGGCGTATATGCTCGTTCAAAGTATATGGGGGAACGTTTTGTAATTGAAAATGCCAAGCGTTATTTAGTTTGTCGCGCAGGCTGGATGATGGGTTCCGGCCCCAAAAAAGATAAAAAATTCATTCAGAAATTAATGCAGCAAATAAAGGATGGGAAAAAAGAACTTTTCATTGTAGATGACAAAGATGGCACACCTACTTATACTCATGATTTTGCTAAAAACGTCAAAGTTTTGATTGAAAAAGAATATTGGGGCTTATATAACATGGTTTGTGGAGGACAAACCAGCCGTATGGAAGTAGCTCAGGAACTTATCAGTATTTTAAATCTGGAAAAAGGAATCAAACTTACTCCGGTTTCTTCGGATTATTTTAAAGATACCTATTTTGCAGAAAGACCTCCCTGTGAACGTTTGATAAACAGAAAATTAAATATCAGAAATCTTAATCAGATGCAGGATTGGAAAATAGCTCTGAAAGAATATGTTAATGATTATTATAAAGATTATTTAAAATAGTGAAAAAAAAGAAAGTTGCAATAATAGGTACAAATGGCATTCCTGCAAAATATGGTGGATTCGAAACATTAACCGAATATTTAACAAAATACCTGAATGAGGAGTATGATTTATCTGTTTATTGTTCAAAAACCTCTAAAAATAATAGATTAAAAACTTATAATAATTCAAGACTAATCTATTTGCCTTTTAAGGCAAATGGATGGCAATCTATGATTTATGATTCAATTTCTATAATCCATGCCTTTTTTGTCTCAGACATTTTAGTAATTCTCGGTTTTTCAGGTTTTTTTGCATTTCCCTTTAAAATTTTCTTCAGGGGAAAGATTGTTTCAAATATAGGTGGCATAGAATGGAAGAAAGTCAGAGGGAAAAAATCATGGGCTCCAATTGAAATTTTTTTTAAAAAATGGTTTGAACGTATTTGTGTTCATTTTTCAGATGTGATCATCGTCGATAATAAAGTAACTTACGACTATGTAAAGTCAACTTATGATATAAATAGTATATTGGCTGAATATGGTGGCGATCATGCCACCTATGTTCCTAAATCAGAAGAATTGATTCTAAAATATTCATTTCTTGAGAAAAAATATGATGTTACTGTATCACGTGCTCAGGAGGATATGAATATACACCTTCTTATAGAGGCATATAAGGAAATCCCGGAAAGAAACCTTGTAATAGTATCTAATTGGGAAATTTCTGATTATGGCATAAAGCTTAAAAAAGAAAATAAAGATAAACATTCAAATATTATTCTTTTAGATTCTGTTTATAATTTAACTGAATTAAATGCCATAAGAAGCAATGCTCAGCTTTATCTGCATACGCATTCTTTATGTGGTTCAGCACCCTCATTAATTGAGGCTATGTATTTGGGATTACCTGTTATTTGTTTTGATGTTGAAACAACCAGAGCAACTACGGAGGAAAAATCATTATATTTTAAAGATATTAGATCTTTAAAATATATCTTATCAAAATTAAATGATAATATGATCATTGAACTAGGTAAAGAAATGCAAAGTATAGCCATAAGAAGATATAATTGGAAACGAATTACGGATTTATATAGGAAATGTATTAATTAAATATCAAGTAATTAATGGAAAAAATTAAAATTGGAATCATTGGTGCCGGTCGTATGGGCATTACCCATTATGCTATTATCAACAGTCATCCCGATGTACAGGTAGAGTCTATAGCCGATCCTTCAGGATTGGTAACAACGATGATGAACAAGTACCTGCCGGTAAAAACTTTTAAGGATTACAATACATTATTTAGCGAAGCTAAGCCGGATGCTATCCTGGTATGTACTCCGCCTGCATTGCATTATCCAATTGCCAAAAAGGCAGCAGAGTTAGGCATTCATGCCTTTGTTGAAAAACCATTTACTACAAAATATAAGGAAGCATCAGAACTGGTAGCATTATATACTCAGAAGGGGTTAGTAAATCAGGTAGGATATGTCAATCGCTTTAATGACGTATTTGTGAAGATGAAAGAATTGCTGGACAATAATATTGTTGGAGAGATTATTCGTTTTAAGTCAGAAATGTTCAGTTGCACCATTACCCGTTCCGATGTCAGTTCTGGTTGGCGTGCTACCCATGAAAACGGAGGCGGTGCAGTGTTTGAAATGGCTTCCCATGCCATTGATCTGGTTCATTTTCTAATTGGTAAGCCGGATAAGATTACGGGTTCCTCATTAAATCATATTTATTCTAAAAATGTGGAAGATGCTGTTTCTGCAACCTTCTTATACAAAACCGGCAAAAGCGGTACTATTTATATCAACTGGAGCGATACAAGCTATCGTAAGCCAACAAACAAAATTGAAATTTTCGGTACAGGTGGTCGTTTATTAGCCGATCAACATTCCATTAAAATCTTTCTGAATAAGCCGAACGAACAATATCAGCTTCGCCAGGGTTGGAACACTTTGTATATTACCAGTATCTTTAAATCCGTTCCGTTTTATGTTAGGGGAAATGAATTTACACGGCAGCTTTATCATTTTATTGATTGTGTGGAAGGCAAAGCCCCCCAAAATCTATGCACATTTATCGATGGAGCCAATGCACTCGAAGTGATTGAAAATATTTTTAAGGATTACGAACAAAACGGAAGGATATAATTATGAGACCAATAGATAAAATAATCTTGGGCGATAACCAGTTTTTCGGTATTAACCACATGTCGGAAGAAAAAGCACAACAACTGGCTGAAAAATTTTATGATATCAATAACATATTTAAAGTTTACCAAAATGCTTTCGATGCCGGTATCCGTGCAATAATGCTAAACAGTAACGACCGGGCTAAGGATATTTGCAATCATTTTAGAAATAATAAAAGCAAATATGCAGATATTTCCTGGTATCCTTCTGTTCCATATCCTCATAAATATGCTAACCTGGTAGCCGAAAAAGGTATTTTTCCGGCAGTTAACGAAATATTATTCAAGGATAATTCCACTATGGGTGTGCTTGGTATGGTAGCCAAAGGAGGTATGGCGGTGTTTACCAAGGATGCCATGGCAATGATGAAAATGTTGGTGGATGTAGAAATGAAAATGTTTAAAGAATTGGACATTAAAGTAGTTTTTCTGCAAAACATTATCACTGATCTGATATTGGGCTATGGTGTAAAAGAAGTATTTTACGAATACTGCGAACATATCCGTAAAAAATACAACGCACTTCCCGGTCTTATTACCCAAAACCTTCCCTATCTCAAAGCTAAGCTTGAAGAATGGGATATCAAGGAAGTCGTTATTTGCAGTTCATTTAATAAAATTGGTTATTTAATGTCTCCAGATGTTGAATCCTATGTCCAAACTGCAAAAAAGAACAATCCAGCTGATTATCAACTGATGGTGATGTCCACTATGGCATCAGGAGCCATTCCTGCCAAAGATGCATATGATTTTATCAATCAGCAAAATATTCAATCGGTAGTTTTTGGTGCGTCTTCAGAACGAAATATTAGAGAAACCGTATCGCTTATAAAAATCTAATGAAAATCATCTCAGTCGTCGGCAAACGACCCAATTTGATGAAAATAGCCCCCTTTAGCCAGGCTATTTCTGTTTATAATAAGAAACATTTTATATGCCGTTTAATCTATAGTTTATTTAAAAAACCTTTGCGTCCCTTGCGGGGGAAAATATACCGCTAAGCCGCCAAGTCGCTAAGTTCGCTAAGTCGTTGCTCCAAGCTCCCCGCTCCGTAATTCGTAATTTCAGAATCACCCATTCTCCCATTCTCCTCTTCACCCATTCTCAAAACTCATTTCTTATCACTCCAAACACCTTGCACCTTTGCGCCTTTGCGGTGAAAAATAAAGCCGCTAAGTTTCGCTAAGTCGTTGCACCAAGCTCCCCGCTCAGTAATTCGTAATTTCAGAATCACCCATTCTCCAAGCTTACCCATCGCTCATTCGTTTCATCGCAAAATTTCTCTGTCAACCTTTCCCCTTTTTCACAATACATTATGGCCCTTACGATCACTTATCAAGTTTATATGGTAACTAACACTACCGGCAAATGAATCAAAATTTAATAACCCTGCTGTAAGATATAAATGTTTAAAGAAGGTCAGTTGCACACCAGTGTTGGTAGTTTTCCCATCATATTCTGTCAATAAAGAAAAATAATCCCATTTATTATATTTTATCGCCATTCCACCCCACAAACCAAGAAACTCATTATGACTGGAATTAAGCCAGTCGGTCCCATAACCTGCAGAGATTTCAATATTTATAGGAAATACAGGATTAGTATATTTTTTTGTCATAACGAGATATGTGGCTCCAAAATTTCTGGCAGTACCATTATCGGTAGTGGAAATAAAATCATGGATTCCGATAACCATGCTTGGGAGATATTTTTGTTCCTTTAATAATTTGATTCTTATGCTTGGCATCCTATCCACTGTATAATTAACATCATGAGGTAAATTTAGTATTCGTGTTGCCCTAAAATTTACTTCCAAAAAAGGAAGAAAGGTAAGACTGGAATAAAATGCCATTGCATCATATTTATCTTTAGTATACGATAGGTATTTTCTTGGTAAAAAGCTCGCTCCTAAATAAAGATATCCATCCGGATTGAAATTTGCCGTTGGGATATGGATATAGCCCGGCATACCCGTTATTGATTGGGCATTAACAGATAATGAAATAAAGATTAAAAAAATAAAAGAAAGAAAAAGTTGTTTTCTCATGAATGAATAATTCAAATGATACAGATAGCTAACGCTGACAAGCCTTTTGACGTTGTCAGGTTAGCCATTTGCTGTTAATTAAAATACATAGGAAATAGTAATTCCGATTTTAGGTCCGGATAATGACACATCTTTATTTTTGGTATTACCATAATCATCGGTTATCTTCTGGATATATTTTCCCAGAATATAGTTAAATTCTATTCCTGCCGAGAGATGATTAATGATAGGTCGTTCTATTCCCAAAATGATGTTCCCGGTGAAATCCTGTCCCTGCTTTTTGATGTTTTCTCCAGGTAAATCAGGAAGATTCCTTGTTAACTTATCCTGTACAAAAACAAAGTTGCCTCCGATGCCGCCATAGGGTTTAACCTTCTCAAAAGCAAGAAAAGTAAGATTATACATAGCATCAATACTTATCGAAGAAAGAGAGATGGCAAGTTTTTCATTTCCTGTATAGCCACCTATTGATATATCCCCGGACTTTACAGTTTCTTTCCAGTAAGTGTATCCAATCCTTGCCCTGAGATTCTTGATGATATTTACGTCAAAGAAAGCCCCATAATATGCCGAACCTTTAAAGTCGTTCTCCCAGTCATTATCTTTAAAGTAAGTATCATTCCAGTAATCCATGACAGGATTGTACCAGCCGGCAGTAATACCAGCCGTGCGTATGCCAAACGTTGTTTGCTGTGCTGTGTTTGCCTCTTCCTGTGCCTGAAGCGAAGGTAATATGCCACAAACTATAAAGCATATTACCATTAAACTGATTTTTGCTGTTGTTTTCATAGTTATTTCCCCCCTCCCTGATCATGAATGCATTCCCAATAGCCACAATCCGTATAAGTTTCTGTAGATACATAACCATTAACTTCAGTAGCTGGTAAAGTTTCTCCTTTATCTACATTTTTATCGTTATTAACATCTTTCCATATATACATTTCATCTTGATCGACTCTACCATTATTGTTTATATCTATCCAATAATTAGCAAAAAGCAAGGAGACAATTATATCACCCAAATTGATTACAGGGCATACAAAAGTTCGCCAGACCCATCTAATACAGCCCATTGTTGATTTGGTTTTTGATATAGAATCTGGTTTATAACCAATGTAATTTATTGTTGTATATGTGGAATCAAAAAAACTTACTCTTCCGGTTCCGATTTCAGTATTTTGTGATACAACATTTTTTAACCAATTGGCTGAAATGTTGTCAGGGATACCACTTGGGTATTCCACTTTAGCAAGCCAAGGAATTATTTTAGATGAACCTGAACGATCTAATTCTATAGAATTTATAGTGGTTGTTTGGCTTAGTTCTTCTATATATCTACCGTATATTGCCAATGAATATGTAGTGAAATGAGTTATATTTACTGATGCAGTACCATCAGCATTATTAATAATTGCATATTTGCCTGTATTTTCCCAACTATAATTATTTTCATTAAAATATAATAAGGGAAGTCTATCTATTCCCAAATTGCTGATTGGCATAGGAAAAACCAGGGTTACTGGCAGTAAAGGATCTCTTTCTCCGGAATTAATATTTACTGTAACAAGATTTAATTTTGCATCGTTTATTTTGCCGGGGACTTCAATTCCTTCAAATGGAGTTACAGAAATATTAACATTACTGCTAAATGCATTTGCAGGAATTATCAATTCAATTTTATTTGTTTTAAAACCCTCGTTATTATTAGTTTCTATTTTTCCGCCACTTGGGCCAATAGTTACCGGTGTATTGAGCTTCTTAAGGGGTATTGAATTAACGCATATCTGCTCTTTATTTATATATGCTTTTGTAGAACCCAAACCATAACCGGAAGCTTTAGCATAAATTTCAACTTCCTTATACTTTGATACATCCATCTCTGTTGTATAAATTCCATTTTTATCAGTGCTTACTACTGCTATTCCTTTTATGGTTACAGTAGCATTGGTAATTCCTATTTTCGTAGTATTATCAATTACTTTGCCTTTTAAAAGTAATTTTGTTGTTGGAATAGTAATATCAATAGTCCCTACTGGCTTCCTGCAGCTTTGTATCCAGAAAACCGCTGTAATGGCAATGAAAGCCATTAATGCAATGGTAATATAAACTTTTGTTTTCATAATTGTTGAATATTAAATTAGTAAAAATGTGAATTAGAATTACGAATCATTAAACCTCCTTTCTTGTTTTTACTGATTACCAAAGGAATCATTGGTTAATATTTAGTGAACTATAAAATTTAATTTCAGATATTTTTATAATTATTTTCCTCCGCCCTGATCATGAGGAATGCATTGAATAATAATAATTGTAACCTTACCATATAATGGTCCTATTTTGTATATAGTGCTTCCTATTTTAACAGATTCATAATTTCCATTATATTTTTGAGTGAATCTATTTATTTCTTTTGCTCGAGTATTTGCCGGGCAGGTTGGGGGGACCTGGATAGTTTTTTGACCATGTGGATCAATTGGTATAGTTGTTTCAATTGGATCAACTGAACCACAACTTTGTGCCCATAAAAAAATAGTTAAAAAGATTGAGACTTTAATTAGTGATTTTGAAGCGTAAATTTTTGTTTTCATTTTTCTGATTAATGATAAATAGCCAATTTATTCATTATTTGTTTTTTTATATAATCCGGATTCAGATTATTTAAATACTCTTCCATCCCATTATCCGTTTCATATATTTTTCCCTTTTGCGGCAATCCTTTAGCCCGGTATTCCCAGGCAAAACTGCTTGCCGGCCGTATGCGTAGTAAATGTTTGGTGGAATACCTTCGTGGTGGAATAGGAATGCTAAAATTAAAACCTCCATTCAGAACATCTCCGGAATTTATGGCATAAAATCCGATATTTACTTCTCCAAACTGCCGGTAAATATCAAATCTCCAGCCTTCATCTTTATCCATAAATCTTCCGTATCCGGCTTTTACGGTTAAATCATATTCTGCATAGCGATAGCCAGCATCGGCAAACCAGGTGAACAGGTCAACTTCGGAATAGTTCCATCTCCCGGCAAGTACGCTGGCATTTCCGGTATAACCACAACGTATGCCCAGCGAAATCTTTCCGTTGTTGGTGAATTTTCTTGTTTCTATGTCTATTCCATACCGGTTTTTTGTAAAATACCCGGCAGTAATTGATGAAAATATAGCAGAAGGTAATCGTAAGGTTTGATTGATTGTTAGTAATCCCGGTCGAATATTATCACCTTCTTTATCGAGATCGTTTTGAAGAGGAAAAATTACTTGTGTGGTTATGTTCATTCCTTTCCAGAAGGAGATATTCATTGCAGGAGCTATGTTTACCTGCGATTCAAGGGGATCGGAAAAATTTCCAAACTGTGCATGAATTTGGGGATGAACAATAATATCAAATTTATTAAAGGATGGATTATCTCCGGCATTCTTTTTACATTGGCTAACATCATAGTTTATCTGCACAGATGCCGAAAACTCATCTTGGGTAGTCTCTCCCCGTATATATTTCAGATAATGTGCTTTACTAAGAATGCCCGAAATGACCGGGATGCCTCTTTTAAGGCAAATAAGACACACTATTTCATTATCTTTTATCAATGGCATAGCACTCTCAATGATATCAACCATTGCCATAGCTTCCCAACGGTAAACCCTGTTCTCGTAAACTATAAACAGGGTATCATTTCTTAAACCAACAGATATATTTTCAAAACCTTTCTTTATCAGCTTATTCCGGATGCCGTTTATATCAGGTATAGTATCAGCAATACAATTAGTTGAAATAATTGTTAAAGTAGTAAAGAAGATAATCATTAAGATTTTCATAATTACATATGAATAATCAGTGTTCTATTTTTGTATATTGCTAATTTAGCACATTTTTAAATTTATTCATCACCATTCGTTATTCACTTTTCCATCGCCAAATTGCCCCATCTCTTAGTTGCATTTTGTTTAAGTTCAGCATTTTAAATTAACACATTTTCAAATCAACCTATTATTTTTTGCGCTTTTATTGTGCCTTTGTGGTTTTTAAAAAACAAGAGTAAAAGAAGCCATGAGTTTAGAGTTTAAAGAAACTTTCTAAGAAAGATTAATTTTCAAATTAGCACATCAGCACATTTTCAAATCATCTCATTTTTCATTGTTTGAAGTTTAAATTAGTACAATTCGCGTCATTCGTTGTCTAAAAAAATCGCGTAAATTTGCGTCATTCGTTGACAAAAACACCTCTCGCCCTTGCGCCTTCGCGGTGAAAAGCTAAGCCGCTAAGTTCGCCAAGTCGTTCCTCCTAAGCAATTCTATACCGGATTCCCGCTCAGCCCTAAATCCTTATAAACTTTACAAACCTTATAAACCTTAAGAACTTTACAAACCTTAAAAACTTAATTCGTGTAATTCGTTGACCCAAAAATCTATGTAATCAGTGGATATTTTCAAATTAGCACATTTTCACATTTTCAAATTAGCACATTAGCTCTATTCTCATCGCTCAGATTCCCCCGTTCATCTTTCCTTGATCTTTCCTTGATCTTTCCTACACCGGTTTTCCGAAAAGCACACCTGTTTTTTAATTCGTCCCTAATCTTTCAAATAATAAAAAAGCCCGCATCATCCATTTCCACGTATTTGTGGTAATAAATAATGCAGGCGAAGCCTTTTTAAATATACGATACATGGAAGAGGATTTTTTTAAACTCATTGCCAGGCAATCATCAGTCAATCCACATACTAAGTACCCGGAAAAACTAAACATCGCTCAACTCTTCACTATTTGCCATTCTCCAAACTCCTCGCTCCCAAATTCGTAATTCGTAATTGGTAATTGGTAATTGGTAATTGATAATTCGTAATTCCCGTGTCGTCCTTTCTCCCCTTCACCCATTCTCCAAACTCCTCACTCCCAAATTCGTAATTCATAATTCGTAATTCCAGCGTCGCCCTTTCTCTCCTTCACCCATTCTCCAAACTCCTCGCTCCAAGCTCATGCCTCTATGCTCTAAACTACACCGTCTGTTCTTTTTCCGTAACATGTCCCGGCTTATCGCTTGCTTTCACCACTATTTTTGTTCCTGTTAATGAAGCAATTTCAGTAGTCAGCGTATAGTTCCAGTTAAGATCCTTTTTGTCTTCCACAGCCATACCTCCTTCAGCTTTAGCGCCGTTTAAATCAAACAAATCTACACTTACACTCATGACTTTAAAATCATCCTTAGCCTTTACTTTGATTACATCGCCAACATGACCATGAAAAGCCGACAGATCGATTTCTTCTATTTCCGGAGCTTTCAGAAAATCGGCAACAGCTATGGCATAAGCGCTGTTATACTTATCGCTTTTCTTGGCTTCATATTCGGCCTTGGCTTCCGGATCCGACATTACCCATTTGCCATAGATGGTAGCTTCCTGGAATAATCCCCGTTGTTCCAATTGTTTTTCAGTAGGTTCTCCCGTAGGAACCCCTTTGTATGTGGCTATCGTACGGCCTTGTACTTGTTTAAATACCATCTTATCACCAATGGTACCCTTTAATCCTTCCGTAAAAGGATTCTTTTCAACTATGGCTAAACAAATAATAATCTTCCTTTTAGCCCACTTTTCTCTTGCATCTTCCATATTTTGGAATGTAATGCTCTTCTTTAAAATTTTCATAAACATTAAGTTAAATTAGTTATTATTTTAGTAAATTAAAGTATTTTGTTTAATAAATTATTTTTTCTAAAATTTCCATCCATCAATCACAGCCTTACGTTTTTTTAATTCACAAATTTAAAACAAATAATGAAATAGTAGTTAAATAAATTAAAAAAAGTTGTAAATTATAAAAAATAATTGTAAATGCACCGCGATAAATATGATTAGTTATACAAAATCAATGGTATACATTTTTATAAACTAAAATTAGTTTAACTAACAATATATCAGTAGCATATGCTGTATTAATTAAATAATATGCTAATTATCAGTAAAATAAATATAGTAAAAATAATCACAAAAACTCAACTCCCCGCTCAAATCATAATCCGTAATTTCAGAATCACCCATTCACCCATTCACCTATTCTCCCTTTCGCCAA
>Ga0268263_1001236_pt1 | contig 24239 bp, 21 predicted proteins | sample Biomet5_FD_190358 | JGI IMG/M metagenome (GOLD analysis project Ga0268263, IMG submission 190358) | Microbial communities from bioreactor (seeded with sewage sludge) at LBNL, California, USA - Biofuel metagenome 5 (SPAdes) (version 4) | ecosystem: Engineered > Bioreactor > Anaerobic >... | reverse complement strand
CCGGTGCCTGTCAGATCGTGACCGGCCGTGGGTCGACGGTGGGCAACTGGCTGTGCACCGCCCCTGGCGTGAATGCCGTCACGCTTACGGGTTCCACCGAAGTCGGAATCGAGACGGCGCGTCACGCAGCCGACCATCTTGTCCATACGGCGTTGGAGCTGGGCGGAAACGATGCGTTCATCCTGCTGGAGGATGGGGACGTTGATCTGGCGGTCGAAGAGCTCGTGTGGGGTCGTATGTACAACACCGGCCAGGTGTGCTGCGCCTCCAAGCGCTTCCTCATCCATCGCAGTCGTGTCGAGGAGTTTGCCAAGAAGGCCGTGGCACGCATCTCGTCTCTCAAGCAGGGCAACCCGGCCGACGAGGATACCCAACTTGGCTGTCTCATCTCCGAGAAGGCAGCAAGCAAGGCCGAGAAGCAGATAGAGCTGACTGTCGAGCAGGGAGGGAAGATCATCTTCGGCGGCCACCGCAACGGTGCCTTCCTTGAGCCGACGGTCATCAGGGACGTTCCGGCAACCGCCGACGTCGCGAAGGATATGGAGATATTCGCCCCGGTCGTGCCCATCATCGCCTTTGACACGGTCGAGGAGGCGGTGCAGATAGCCAACAGCTCGAAGTTTGGCCTCTGTGGCTGTGTGTTCACTTCCGACATGAAGGTTGCCGCCAAGGTCGGTGCCGCTCTGGAGTGCGGCGGAGTGGTTATCAATGGGGCAAGCTTCTTCCGCAGCTTCGAGATGCCCTTCGGTGGTTACAAGTACTCGGGCATCGGGACGGAAGGCGTGATGTCGACCTTCGATGAGGTCACGCATACGAAGACCATCGTCCTCAAGAACATCATCTAGGAAGCGTTTCTACCGCTCGGTCGTAGCCGTCTGCAGCGATGCTGTGGGCGGCTACGCGCCTTCGGTCATGGCTCCGCAAATCCCATACGACGCGAGAGATGTCGGGCCGCACTCTTGACCTCTCGCTTCACAATATCAATCTTCTCGTCGGTAAGCTGCGATATGGGACCGCTCGCGCTGATGGCGGCCACGGCGCTTCCTCGGTAGTCGAAGACCGGTGCCCCAATGCAGCGATGTCCGAGCTGGTACTCCTCGTTATCCATAGCCCAGCCGGCAACGCGTACCTCCTTGAGCTGCCGCTTGAGCTCATCCTTGTCCACGATCGTGTTTGGCGTGTATCGGTGGAAGTCGCAGCAGCCCAACGTTCGGTCGAGCTCCTCTCCTGAGAGACAGGCCAGCAGGCACTTGCCCATGGATGAGCAATAGGCTGGAGATCGATAGCCGACCTGCGTGTAGAGACGGGTGTTGGGGTAGACGTCCATCTTCTCCATATAGACCACGTTTGGGCCCTCCAGCACGCCGAGGTGCGTGGTGAGGTTGAGATCCCAGAGCATGCGAGAAAGAAGCGGTTTTGCTTCGGTGATGAGCTCGAGGTTGTTGATGTGGTTGCTTGCGGTCTCGATGAACTTGTAGCCCAGGGTATAGCTACCGTCCTCGTTGCGTTCGACATACTGGCGAGAGGTCATGGTCGACAGGAGACGGTGAACGGTACTTTTGCTCATGCCTGTCGTGGCTGCGATCTGCGAAAGGGATGCCCCGTTTTTGTGGGTAGCGAGCACTTCGAAGATATCGAACACGCGGTCTACGACACGAACGCCATCGCTCATGAATAAGCTCCCATCTGATTTGGCATGCGCCCACAAATCGGATACTCCGGTGCTCGTCGGAGTCACGATACAAGATACACCGTAACCGAAGGCACGTGGCACGAAAACGCGCATGTCAAGGGTGCTGGGCGCCTGACATGCGAGCGTTCGCACGAGCACTCTACGTCGGTTGGCCTCTCCGGTTCTTCTGGTCCAGGTTCCCCGCCATGGCTTCCCAGGAGGGACATGATTCTTCCCGACGAAACCTGGCGAAGCCTCCTATTTACCTTCGTTTATCAAAACGGAAAAGAACGCATGGCACAGTCACATTGGGGTTGCGCAGTGGTGACAACCCAGGAATGCGATTGGCCGATCTGATGTATTCCCAGCACAGAAGAGAAGGGACGTGTATGAGTACTTGTCCATCAGAACAACGGGAACAGGGCGCAATGGGAAGGGTTGTGGCCATCGTCGTGCTCTATGTCGTAGCTAGTGCCATCACGCTTGCTGGTGTGTATTTTGGCGTGCTTTGCCTGCTCGGTGGTGTGACCATCGGCGTGCTTGGCTCCCAAGTTCCCGCCGCGCTTATTGGCGCTGTGATTGCTTTTCTCGGTGTGCGTTATCTCATCACTGTCGGACGACTGAGGAATGAGCTTAATGACTCCGGGGCGACCTTCTCATGGAGCAATTTCAGACGTGGTGCCAAGACATACGAGAGAGAGTCGTGAGAACGTGGCGACGACATACGCAAAAACTCAAAGGGGGAAAGAATGAGCACACATACAAGAACGCTCCTCAGTAAGAGGGCACCTCTCGTTGCATTTTTCGTGATTGCCGCTGCAATGGTGTTGTTCGGCACGACGGCATTGGCGGAGGGGGCCGATTCGACCGGCGCATCCTATAGCGTCTACTCCTCGCTTGACGGGGGACAGACCATGGCCAACATAGCCGACGTGGCAAACAAGGCCTATTTTGGTGCCAACTTCACATGGGTCATGATCTGCGCCTTCATGGTCTTCTTCTTCCAGTGCGGCTTTGCGATGGTCGAGACTGGCTTCTGCCGTGGAAAGAACGCAGCGCATACCATGACCATGAACTTCATGGTCTTCCTCGTGGGTGCCGTCGGCTACTTCCTTGTGGGCTTCGCCCTGCAGATGGGCGGCTCGGGAGGTGCTGCGACTCTTGGCGATGGCGGCTCCTCGCTTGGCAGCATGCTTTCCATACCAGGACTTGGTGGCATTCTCGGATATTCCGGCTTCTGCCTGAGCGGTACGTATGATGCCGGCGTCTATGTCCTGTTCTTCTTCGAGATGGTGTTCATGGACACCACCGTCACCATTCCGACCGGTGCCATGGCCGAGCGTGTGAAGTATTCGGCAGTGGTGATCACCTCGTTCTTCATTTCGATGGTCCTCTATCCGCTCTATGGCAACTGGGTGTGGGGCGGTGGCTGGCTTGCAACGCTCGGCTCGAAATTCGGCATCGGTCATGGCGTCATTGACTTTGCCGGGTCTGGCGTGGTCCACTGCATGGGCGGCATGATCGCGCTTGCTGGTGCCATCGTACTCGGGCCGCGCATCGGCAAGTTCAAGAAGGACGGAACCGCACGGGCCTTCCCCGGTCACAACATCCCGATGGCCATCATCGGCACCATCATCCTGTTCTTCTGCTGGTTCTCCTTCAATGCCGGCTCCACGCTCAGCGCGGCCGACTCTAGGCTTGCCATCGTCGCAACGAACACCATGGTCGCCGGGGCCGTGGGTGGTCTTGTCGCGATGTTCTACATGTGGGGCAAGTATGGTAAGCCCGACCCATCGATGACGGCCAACGGGACCCTCGCCGGACTCGTTGCCATCACTGCGCCCTGTGCCTTCGTGGATGGTGCCACATCGGCTTTAATCGGCATCATCGCCGGAGTGCTCGTCTGTGTCGCTGTGCCGTTCTTCGAGAACACGTGCAAGCTCGACGATCCCGTCGGAGCAATTTCCGTCCATGGCGTCAACGGTATGTGGGGCATCATCGCGACGGGTCTGTTCGCGAACGGTACCTACGGAGATGGTCTCAATGGCGTTGCAGGCAACGTCACCGGGCTCTTCTATGGTGGCGACCAACTTGGCGCGCAGCTCATCGCATGCTGCGTCCTCATCGTCTGGGGCTTTGGCGTCTCGTACGTGTTCTTCCGCATCCTCGACAAGGTCTGGGGCCTCAGGGTCTCTCCTGAGGTCGAGCTCGAAGGCCTTGACATTCCTGAGATGGGCGTTCTGGGATATCCGGACACGCAGCTCATCAGGGGTGACCTCGACTTTGATTCTGCCGACAACGCTCCGATAAAGCAACTCGAGCGTTTTGGCTATGTCCCGGCCGACGAGCCCATGCCGGCCGTCCAGACCGTTCCTGTCGAGCATGTCCCTGCTCCTGCTTCCGATATGCCGATCACCAAGATTGACATCGTCATGCGCCAGGAGCGCTTCGAGGCCCTGAAGACCGCGATGGTCGGCATTGGTGTCACCGGCATGACCGTCACCCAGGTCTTGGGTTGTGGCACACAGAAGGGCAGAACCGAGCACTATCGTGGCGTCGAGGTCGAGGTCAACCTCCTGCAGAAGGTGCAGGTCGAGATCGTCGTCTCGAAGGTTCCTGTCGAGGACGTGATCAAGACCGCCAGGTCCGTCCTTGCGACTGGTCACATCGGTGACGGAAAGATCTTCGTTTACGACGTCATCGATGTCGTCAAGGTTCGTACGGGCGAGCGCGGCTACGATGCCCTGCAGGGAGAAGACTAGGCTCCGTACGCTAGGACGCTATTCGCAGGATAGGATATGACCTACAGGAGGACTCCCCAAAGCCGTGGCCCATCGAGGTCTGCAGCGAGGGGAGTCCTTCCTTGTCCCGATACCACGTCAGCTGCCTCTCTCCTGATGGGTCACCACACCTCCTGCGAGAGCGTCGCGGCGTCCTGTGCCTCACTGGCGTTGTCCCTCGTGAGGCTATGACCAGCAACGGACTTGGGTCTGAATACAGGTCATCGGATTTCGCTGTGGCCGCCTTGGCGATGGGTGTGTCTTGCACGCTCTCCAGGCCCTACGACCCGTGGCAGAAGGGCAGGGTCGAGCGGATGTACCGAGACGATCGCATGTGAGTTGGTCTGCGTCTGTCTGTGCCACAAGCGCTGAGAGGTCCGAGACCCTCCCGGCGTTCACATATAGACCGGCCACGATTGTGCCAGATCGCACGACGCCTGTGGGAGTCTTCTCTACCGATGTCATGTACGAACAACGCCCTGGCGTGCAACGGTGACCACGCGCTACTGCTTGGCCACGGCCTTCTCGGCATCGCTGGCCCTGCCCGTTTTCTTGTGACATACGAACAGGATGTAGACGCACCCGACCACAGCCGAGGTGACGGAACCTGCGAGGATGGCGCACTTTGCCGCGGTGATCTCGGCTGCGCTCGTGAAGGTCAGGCTCGAGATGAGAATCGACATGGTGAAGCCCATGCCACCCATAATGCCCACGCCCACCACCTGGCGCCAGTCAACGCCATGAGGAAGCCTGGCAAAGCCGATGCCGACAAGCAAAGCCGTCATGCCGATGATTCCAAGGGGCTTGCCCAGGAGTGCACCAAGGTAGACGCCTCGGGTCACGGGGTCGGTGACAAGGGCTCCCATGTCGACGCCCACAAGGCTCACCTGCGCGTTCACGAAGGCAAACAGCGGTAGGACAAAGAAGTTCACGGGCGTCGAGATGGCGCGCTCGACACGCTGCAGGGGAGGGGTCACATGGTGCATGATGCGCTCCACGCGCGCTGCCCCCTCGGTGACGCTGTGCTGCCCCAGGATGTGCATGTCATCGTCATAGGCATCGTCCATCTCGTCCGCGCGTTCGCCCAGCCAACGCCGGAGGTTGCCTAGATGGAGGTCTGACTGTACGGGCAACGAGAAGGCGAGGATGACGCCTGCAAGCGTGGCGTGAACGCCCGAGTTGAGCATGCAATACCAAAGTATGAGTCCTACGACGATATAGATGCGAGCCTTGTAGATGTGGGCGTGATTGAGTGCGAAGAGTACGGCAGTCACCGCTGCGGAGGCCGCAAGCCAGCCAACGTTAGGGGTCTGGCCGTAGAAGAGCGCAAGCACAATGATGGCGAGCACGTCATCGGCGACGGCGAGGGTGGAGAAGAACGTCTTGGTAGCCGGGGCCACGTGGTCACCGAGCAGGCTCATGGCGCCCAAGGCAAAGGCGATATCGGTGGCCATGGGGATGGCCCACCCACCGACCGATGCAGTGCCGGCGTTGATGACGAAATAGATGATGCAGGGACCCATCACGCCGCCTACGGCCGCAAGGACAGGCAGGGCTGCCTGGCGGGGCGTGTGCAGCTGACCTACGGTCATCTCATACTTGAGCTCGATGCCCACCAACAAGAAGAAGACAGCCATCAGGAAGTCGTTCACGAAGTCCTTGAAGGACAGGCTCAGCGTGAGGGGGCCGAGCACGAGGCCAAGGGGCTGCTCAAGAATGGCTTGCACTGGCTCATAGGCCGGGGAGTTTGCCACGATGACAGCCGCCACGGCCGCCACTACCATGGCAGCGGCCGCAATCGTGCCGTTCGAGGTGATGCGAACCCGGGCGTGGCGGCGTGCGACAGCGCGCTCGGTGGCGGGCTCGGCGATGATGCGCGTGGGAATCTCGGCTACAACGGCGTCCAGCTCCGTTGCGAGCTCGGTATATGAGGCACAATCCATGTTCAGCGTCGTCGAATCCATGTGCATCACTCCTTCGCTCTGTATCTGAGACCACTTTAGGAGCGTCATAAGAAAACCCCGTTGACGGCGGCTTGCGATTCTCTTACATCCAGTTTTCCTCTTGGTAAACAGTCTCGTAGCGACTGATATCTCGACGCGGTCGGCAGATGTCGTGAAGTGCGGCACGCAGTGGTCGGAGTCAGTGACGTCTTGGGAGTAGTTCTTGTCGCTTGTATGCCAGAAGTCCCTTTTTTTGGATGTGGGTCTATACGCCAAGGTCATGGATCGTTCTGTTAGGGGAGACCACCATGCTAGTTGTGTATGATATGATTTCATATCATACGGAAAGGAGATGCCAGTGAGTCAAGTTGGGGTGCATCCGAGGATTGCAAGGCGGCACCCGGATGTCTGCGAGAACGACGTCGTAGTGGCTATGCGCTCGATGATTCGCTACAAATGCCGCGATACGGGCGAGTGGTTGGCGGTCGGGACGGATGCCAAGAGCAGACTGATAGGACTCGTTTACATCTACGATGAAGACGAGGACTTCTTCTTTGTCTTCCACGGTATGACCCCTCCGAGCGGAAAGACGCTCAGGGAACTCGGATTGGAGAGGTGATTAGGGTGAATGTGACGGAGTTCATGAGAAAGCGCGGAATCACGGATGATGACCTCGACAGGATGGCCGAGCCGTACGAGCGCGGCGACTTCGATCCGCAGGGAGGCGAGGTTCGCAACGGCTCTCATCTCGATGCGGTCGGCAAGCGCCGCGTGACGGTCGTGTACGATGCCAGCGACACGCAGAAGGTGGCAGGGATTGCTCGTAGCAGGGGGGTGACGCCGTCCGAGGTTTACAGAGACGCGCTCGACTACTACCTCGCCACGCATGCGTGAAAGTCATGTGCCCCCGCTTGCGTGTTGTCGGCACCTTCATGCGAAGGGCGGCCCCAACGGAGCCGCCCTTCGGTCATTCGATGAGATGTGGCGTCGATGCTACTTCTCGAGACCGGACTCCTCGGGAGGCAGGGGCTTCTTGAGGAACGAGAGGATCAATGCACCGACGATGGAACCTGCGGCCAGCGCGACGATGAACATCGGCCAGTTGGTGATCACGGCAGCGACCCAGAGTCCGCCGTGGGGTGCGGGGCTTGCGCAGCCAAAGGCCATGGACAGGCCGCCTGCCACGGCAGAGCCGATGATGCAGGATCCGAGGACGCGCGCGGGATCGGCTGCGGCGAACGGGATGGCTCCCTCGGAGATGAAGGAGATCCCCATGATGTAGTTCACGATGCCCGCCTTGCGCTCCTCCTCGGTCCAGCGGCTCTTGAAGAAGGTGGTGGAGAGGGCGGTGACGATGGGCGGTACCATGCCGCCGACCATGACGGCAGCCATGATCTCCTGGCTGATCAGATCGCCATTCGCGAGGGCTGCAGTACCGAAGACGTAGGCAGCCTTGTTGATGGGGCCGCCCATGTCGACGGACATCATGCCGCCCAGGACGAGTCCGAGAATGATCTTATTGCCGGTGCCGAGTCCCGAGAGCCACGCGGTGATGCCCGCGTTGATGGCCCCCACGATCGGGTTGATGAGAAACATCACGAAGCCGATGGCCAGGATGCCGACGAGCGGGTAGAGCAGGACGGGCTTGATGCCCTCGAGGGAGTCCGGCAGCTTGTCAAAGAGCTTGCCGAGCCACAGCACGAGGTAGCCACCGAGGAAGCCGGCGACCAGCGCGCCGAGGAACCCGGAGGGGATGGGAGTGATGGTCGAATCCATGATGCTCTGGAAGGTATAGCCGCTCGCTGCGAGTGACCCGCCGACGAAGCCCACGGCGAGGCCCGGACGGTCCGCGATGGAGTAGGCGATGTAGCCCGCGAGAATCGGGAGCATGAAGTTGAACGCGACGCCGCCGACGGTCTTGAAGAACGCGGCTGCCGGGGTGCCCATGCCGAACGTACTCGTCCCGGCGTGGGCGCCGTCGAGTAGGAACGCGATGGCGATGAGGATGCCGCCACCCACGACGAACGGCAGCATATGGCTGACGCCGCTCATGAGGTGCTTGTATATGGTATGACCGGCCGATTCCTTCTCATTCTGGGTCGTCTCGGCCTTCTTGCCCTTGCCCTCTGCGTGGTAGATCGGGGCTGCCCCGCTCGTGATCATGTCGATGAGAGCCCCGGGATCGCTGACGCCCTTTGAGACGGTCGTGACGTAGACGCGTTTCCCCTCAAAGCGACTCAGGTCCACGTTCGTGTCGGCGGCGATGATGATGCCCTCCGCCCTACTGATGTCCTCAGCGGTCAGGACGTTCTTGGCACCGACCGATCCTTGCGTCTCGACCTTGACGGGAATGCCCAGTTCGTCGCCTTTCTTGGCGATGGCCTCGGCTGCCATGTAGGTATGGGCGATGCCCGTGGGGCAAGCGGTGACGCCGAGGATCCGGTAGTGTGTCTGTTCATTCTTCTCTGCCATAGTGATCTCCCTGTCTCCCTTCGTTCTTCCCTGATAGGCCCTCATGCGGGCTGATCACATGCTTCGATTTGGTCTCATATCGCATGCTGTGATGTTCGGGCGTCCCTCCCTTCCATGGTCTCGATGATGTTTTCGTGGCCCTTGAGGCGTGCGTCGTGCAGATGGCCCGTGATGACGGTTGCGTCATCGAAGGTCGCAAACGCGACGGGGGATATCTGATTGAACTTACTCATATCGCAGAGCACGTAGCATGTGTCGCAACGCTCCATGGACCGGCGCTTGATGTCGGCCTCGTTGATGTCCGGCGTCGTGAAGCCGTACTCCGGGCTTGCCCCATTGGTCCCCCAGAAGCCCTTTGTGAAGTGGTATTTCGCAAGGACCTCGAGGGCGTCTGGTCCCACCATCGCTCGAGTGAGGTCCTTGAGCTCCCCACCTAAGACGATGGTGCGGCAGCCCTTCGAGACCAGCTTGCTTGCGATTGCGATCGAATTGGTGACGTAGGTGGCATACGTTTCCGTGATGCTGTCACAAAGTGCCTCGGTGGTGGAGCCGGCGTCTACGTAGACGAAGTCATCGGGTTTGATGAGCGCAGCGGCGTACGAGGCAATCGCTCGCTTCTCCGTCATGCTCATCCCGTAGCGTTCGTCGAGCTTGAGGTCTTTGGTTGTGTATTGGCAGTCGATGCTGGTTGCTCCGCCGTGGACTCTGACGAGCTTGCCCATGCGGTCGAGGGCCAGCAGGTCGCGTCGGATCGTGGACTCGGAGGCACCAAGTCTCTCGGAGAGGTTCGTGACGGTGACCGTCCTCTGCTGGTCGACCAGTTTGAGGATGTCCTCGTATCTCTTCTCGGTAAGCATGGCTCGTTCTCCATCTCGTGTGCCTGAACTTGACTGAATTTTGTTGATAATGAGAGTTTAGTGAGGTAATTGATTAGAATCGGTCAATGTCAGTCAACGGTAGCCATACGGAGGCGAGCGGCTGACGGCGCCCTCAACCTCTCCGTCGCGTGGTAGGAGGGATACAGTTGCCCCATCGGCAGGACGAATCGGCACGTCATCTCGCGCAGGTTTCTTCGGAAAGAGGACATCATGATCTACACGCTCACGGCCAATCCGGCGCTCGATATGGTCGAGCGCTGCCATGGCCTGATGGCAAATGCGGTGAACCGCACCTATGATGCGAGCTACAACCCCAACGGCAAGGGGCTCAACGTGAGCTACACGCTCAAGCATTACGGCGTCGACAGCGTGATCATGGGATTCTTCGGGGGCTTCACGGGAGACTTCATCGTGAATGGTGCCCAGCAGCGCGGCTGCAGGGTTCGGCCCGTCTATGTCGATGGCATCACGCGCGTGAACGTCTCCATCAATGACGGCACCAACGAGTATCACTTCCCCAACGAGGGGTGTGTCGTCCCGCGCGACAGGCAGATGCAGCTGCTCAACCTCATCGATGATATCGACGACCTCGAGTGCCTGGTCATCTCCGGGAGTCTTCCCCCTCAGGTCGCACCTCGCTTCTATGACGAGGTCATCGACCGCGTGAAGGCCAAGGGTGCCGACTTCGTGCTCGACATCTCGATTCCCATGCTCGCCGACCTCGTGCGGAAGCACCCCCTCCTCATCAAGCCCAACGACGACGAGCTCGCCGCGATCTTTGGTGTCGACGTGAGCTCGGAGGCAGCGATGGGACACGCGCTCATGGACATCTGCGACATGGGTGCGCAGAACGTCCTGCTCACCCTCGGAGGCGACGGCGCGCTGTTCTGCGACGGGGTGCACCTATGGAAGGCGACCTCGCCAAAGGTCAAGGTTCTCTCGACGGTCTGCGCGGGCGACGCGACGCTGGGTGCCTTTCTCAGCCTGTGGGGTCGCGATCGCGGGGCCGTGGAGCCTGCCCTGAGACGGGCGATGGCGACGGGTGCCAACGTGGCCATGAGCGCAGGGCTTGGGGACTTCGCGGCAGTCGACGAGCTCGCGAGCCTTGTCGAGGTACACGAGGTCGAACTCTAGGCCGGACGGAACGTGCACATGGCCAAGGTCCTCGCCGTATGGTGCAAGATCGACAGGGACGCGACCAATGACAAGCAGGTCGTCATGGTGCTCTCTCACTAGGTAGCCATTGCGGTTATCATGGATCGTCGGCATACCAAGGACGCAAGAGGGGACGGAGAGCGGATGGACAAGAACACTCTCATCGGGTCAATCGAGAACTACGTCGACGAGGTCTGGGATGACGTGCTGGACGACATTGCCGCCCTCGTCGCCATTCCGAGCGTCGAGGACATGAACACGGCCGCCCCTGGCGCACCTTGGGGAACCGGCCCGCGACACGTCCTCGACGAGGGGCTCGCGATTGCGCGTCGCCTAGGACTCGAGCCCCATGACCTCGACGGTTATATCGGCTATGCTGACCTTTCGGGAGACTCTTCCCATCAACTCGCCACCATCGCGCACCTCGACGTGGTTCCCGCCGGTGACGGATGGGCTACGGACCCGTTTTCCATGACGCGGCATGATGGCTATCTGCTCGGCAGGGGAGTCCTCGATGACAAGGGCCCTGCTGCCGTCACCCTCTGGGCTGCACACTACTTCGTACGTCGACGCGAGCGGCTTCCCCATACGCTTCGCGTCCTCCTCGGCCTGAACGAGGAGACGGGCATGGGGGATGTCGGGCACTATCTCGCCAACAATGATGAGCCCTCGTTCCTCTTCACGCCCGACGCGGAGTTTCCGGTGGTCTGTGGCGAGAAGGGTTGCTTCAATGCCGAACTCTCGTTTCCCGTCCAGACGGACGGGAGGGTTATCCGCATGGAGGGAGGTACGGCACAGAACGCCATTCCCAGCGCGGCGAGCGCACTCGTGCGCGCCGAGGTTGCCTCGCTGCCGACTAGCCCGGGCATCACGCTTGAGTCGGCTGGCACGGGGCTCGTCCGCATCCAAGCCGCAGGTCGAGGTGGGCATGCGGCCTTGCCGCAGGGAACCGTCAACGCGTTCGGCGTGCTCTTCTCCTATCTGCGAGACAACATGCTCTTCTCGGCTTCGGAGCGGAGCTGGGTCGACTTTGAGGACCTCGTCTTTTCCGCATATGATGGCTCGCTCCTGGGGATTGCTGCGACGGATGACGTTTTTGACCCCCTGACCTGCATAAGTGGAACCTTCCGAATGGAGGGTGGGGCGTTCGTCCAGAGCATCGACTGTCGCTATCCCAAGTCGACCAATGCGGAGAGAATTGCCGCCGGGCTTGGCCGGGCGGCATCCGACCATGGCGTCACGATGCGCGTGACCCATGAGGGGAGACCGTTCTTCGTCGACCCGGACTCCGACGTGGTGCAGGCGTTGCTTGGGGCATACAATGAGTTCACCGGTTCAGACGCGAGGCCGATGACCATTGGTGGCGGAACCTATGCTAGGCGCTTCAGTCGGGCTGCGGGGTTTGGTCCCGTCGAACCAGATGTACACGATCCCGAGTGGGTCGGTCAGATGCACGGGCCCAATGAGGGGATAAGCGAGGAGCTTCTCCGCCAATCCCTCAAGATGGATATCTACGCGATTGCTCGACTCATGGAGCTGGAGCTCTAGATGAGCGCCGTTCTCCCCTCTGTCTGATGTTGGGACGCTGCAGCCCCATCCGTCATCTGCTCTCCTGTAGATGCCGTCCGGATCCAACAAGCTGGCGGTGTCTCTGATGATGATGCCCATCTCGAGATCGCTCGCGTCCTCGATTTCAGCGTGTCCTCTTCCCAATACGTCCTACCGCTATCCTCCCATGACGAGCAATGCCATGTTGAGCGCTGCGACGGCCGCACCGATAAGGACGAGCACAGTGACGGTCAACCTGCCGTTCGCATACCTGCCCATGACTCGCTTCGAGGAAGTCAGATAGATCTGCATGAAGATGGTCAGCGGCAGCTGGAGGGAGAGCAGCACCTGCGACCAAATGAGTCCCTGGAAGGCGTCTTGTACGAACAGGACCGAGGCCGTTGCGGCGACGAAGACGCCGATGACTCCCCATGCACTATGCCTGTCATGGATGTCATACGGTTCACCGACCATGCCCGCCGTGATGGTACCCGCTGCCATGCCGGCAGTAACGGAAGAGCTTACCCCGGCGAAGAGCAGCGCGATGGCAAAGATGACAGCCGCCACCGAACCGGCGATGGGAGAGAGGGTCGCGGCTGCTTGGGATAGATCATCGACCTGGATTCCCTCGTTGAAGAACGTCGCGGCCGCCATGATGATCATCGCGCTGTTGATTGCCCAGCCGATGCCCATGGATAGGAGCGTGTCGACGAACTCGTTCTTCAGGCGTTTCTGTATCGCCTCGTCACCCTGCTCGTTGATTCTTCGACTCTGGATGACCTCTGAGTGGAGAAACAGATTGTGGGGCATGACGACGGCACCCAGGACGCTTATGACGATGACGGTCGAGCCTATGGGAAGCGAGGGCGTCACCCACGAGATGGCTGCTGCCGGCCAGTCGACAGGGACCATCAGTATCTCGACGAGGAAAGACAGGCCGATGAGAGAGACGAACCCGATGATCCAACGCTCGATCTTCCTATAGGAGTTTGAGAGAAGCATGGAGGCGGCAAGGACGCCGACCAGCACAGCTCCAAGTTTGACTGGGATACCAAATAGAATCTGGAGTGCGATTGCCCCTCCGAGCACCTCTGCCATTGCGGTGGCGATGCAGGCCGCAAGTGCGGTAGCCAGGAGTGGGCGACTCACACGCTTTGGCAGATATGCGTTGGCCGCCTCGGCGAGGCATAGCCCCGTGGCGATTCCCAGGTGGGCTGCGTTGTGCTGCAGCACGATGAGCATGATGGTCGAGAGCGTTACCACCCACAGCAGGGAATAGCCAAACTCCGAGCCAGCAGCCATGTTGGAGGCCCAGTTTCCCGGGTCGATGAAGCCGACGGTCACTAAGAGTCCTGGGCCTATGTACTTTATGATGTCCAATCCGCCACGATGGCCGTGCGTGATCTCATTGTGTAGCTGCTCAAACAATGTTTCGTCCCGTCCCTTCTCGTCGTGATGCAGACAGGGTCCTTGCCAGCTTACCTGTTTGCCCGCCGTATCGCCGATAGCCTTGTGACCCTGGTCCCCTTTCTCCGGCAGTGGTTTCCGGATGCTTCCCAAAATCGACTTGCATCTACAGATAAGTTAGCCTTAGTATACTCAAAGAGTAAGCCTAGGTTTACTACAAATGGCTAATGGCTGGCCACGTGGCTGGTCTCACAGAGAGAGGTGATGTCGCATGAGAAGAGAAGGGCGCCCTGGTCATTCCGGGGGCCTCTGTTGGCATGGTGCCATGAGTTCTCGTTCACCGGAAGACGATGGTTTGGCGGGTTCTCTGAGGATGCCTCTTAGCATGGTGCATGTTGGCGAGACCGTGCGTATCTGTAGGGTCAAGGGAGGTGATGACTTCGCCAGGCATCTCGGAACCCTTGGGTTTGTCGCAGGGGCTGACGTGACGGTCACGTCACGCTCGGCAGGAGATGTGATCGTGCAGGTGAAGGGATCCAAGCTTGGTATCAACAGGCATACTGCGGCACACATCATCACCTGTTAGGAACAGTGCCTGCCAAAGAGAGAGCCAGAAACTCACTGAAGGGAAGAAAGAGCATGACAACGCTTAGGGATGTGAAGGTAGGGAACAGCTGCACCGTGGCGGCGATTGGCGGCGGCGGGGCAATCAGACGCCGGATTATGGATATGGGGCTTATCAAGGGCACCAAGGTCAAGGTCCGCAAGGTGGCTCCACTCGGGGATCCCATAGAACTCACCGTGCGTGGCTATGAGCTTTCGATTCGCAAGGAAGATGCCGCGAGCGTCGAGGTAACGGAGCCATGACCCCTCTTCTGATCTATAAGTTAGTCAATATTAACAAATTGTGAAGCAACTAACAGGAAAAGACTCTCCGTAGGTGCAGGAAGCATGGGCCCGGCGTTTCAGATGGGAGATTTGGTTTATGGCTTCAGACATACACATTGCCCTTGCAGGCAATCCGAACTGCGGCAAGACGACGCTGTTCAATAGGATTACCGGCTCGAACGGTTACGTTGGCAACTGGCCAGGCGTTACGGTCGAGAGGAAGGAGGCGGCCTGGCTTGAGGACAAGTCGGTCATATTTACTGACCTACCAGGCATCTATTCGCTCTCACCGTATTCTCCGGAGGAGGTCGTCTCCCGCGACTACCTCGTCAAGGATCGCCCCGAGGTCGTCATCAACCTCGTCGACGTGACGAACCTCGAGCGCAACCTCTACCTCACCACACAGGTACTTGAATGTGGGCTGCCAGTCGTCATCGGTCTCAACATGTGCGACCTCCTTGCCAAGTCGGGGGATACGATTGACACTGAAAAGCTTTCGTCCGAATTGGGAGTCTCCTGCATCGAGGTCTCGGCCCTTCGCAACTCAAACCTCGACAGTCTCATCAGGAAGGCAAAAGATGAGGCTACCATCAAGAGAATTGCCGCGCCAAAGCATGTCTTCGCAGCCGACATCGAGTATGCGCTTGATCGCATCGCGGAGGCGATCAAGGGTCAGTGCGACCCCGAGTTGCTGCGCTGGTATGCAATCAAGGTCTTCGAGCGCGACGCGGAGGCGATACGTCCCCTTGGTCTCTCCAAGGACGAGGTCTCGGCACTTGAACCTGTTATCGAGAAGGTCGAAGCCGATCGTGACGATGACTCGGAGTCAATCATCACTTCCGAGCGCTACAAATGGATTGCCAGCATCATCGACAGATGTGTCGTGAAGGCTCCTTCGAAGCTCTCTCCGACCGAGAGAATCGATCGCGTGGTCACGAGCCGAGCCCTGGGCCTGCCCATCTTCGTCGTCGTGATGGTCCTTGTGTACTTCATCGCGGTCTCGACCGTCGGATCTGCCGCTGATGACTGGATCAATGACGGTCTGTTCGGCGACGGATGGCACCTTTTTGGTATAGGGGGCGCCGAATACTCACAGGTCGATGACGAGTGGCAGGCCAACGACTATCCCGATCAGATCTCTGCCTACATCGCTGCAGCAGATGACGCAGGTGTTGATGCCGACGGGGTTCAGGATGCCGTAGACGCGGAGGATCCGACCGATGAGGACGAGGAAACGATTGCCACGTTCGAGCAGGCGGCTGCGCAGGCCGGTGTCATTGCCTACCAGGTTCCGCTGAGAGATGCGGATGGCAACTACCTTGATACCGACGGGAACGTCGTCGACACGACCGGTACGGGTGATGACGAGACTCCGGTGCTCAGAGACGGTGAGGAGCTTGCGACGATCGATGAGGTCGACGCGGATGCCTTCGCCACTGCGGTCGAGACGCCCGAGCCTGACCCTGCCGACTACGGCATCTGGGTTCCCAGCCTGCCCGGCGTCGTTGCCGGCTGGCTTGAGGATGCGGGGGCCTCGCCGTTGACGAAGAGCCTCATCGTCGATGGCATCATTGCCGGTGTGGGGTCGGTTCTCGGGTTCGTTCCACAGATGGTCGTGCTCTTCCTCATGCTGTGCTTCCTCGAGGACTGTGGCTACATGAGTCGTGTCGCGTTCGTCATGGACCGTGTCTTCCGTAAGTTCGGCCTTTCCGGCAAGTCGTTCATCCCGATGCTCATCAGCTCCGGTTGCGGTGTCCCGGGCATCATGGCCACGAAGACCATCGAGAGTGAGTCGGACCGTCGTATGACGATCATGACCACGACGATGATACCCTGCGGAGCCAAGCTGCCCATCATCTCGCTACTCATGGGCGTACTCATTGGTGGGACCTCGGATTGGTGGATCGCGCCGTTGTTCTACTTCCTGGGTGTCGGTGCGGTCATCGTCTCCGGAATCATGCTGAAGAAGACCAAGCCCTTCGTGGGTGACCCCGCACCCTTCGTCATGGAGCTACCTGCCTATCACCTTCCGGCGTTCAAGAGCTGGATGATGCACATGTGGGAACGCGTCAAGTCCTTCCTCGTCAAGGCCGGTACCGTCATCTTCCTTGCCGCCATCGTGATCTGGTTCCTCTCGGACTTCGGCATCGCCGGCTGGGACGGCGGTACGGGTGCGTTCGGCTACCTGCCTGGCATGGATGGCGTGCCGGACTCGTATGCCGACTATTCGGTGCTCGCCGGTCTGTGCGGCACCATCTGCGTCATCTTCGCGCCGCTCGGTTTCGGCACCTGGCAGGCGACGGCCACCACGATCTCCGGCCTCATCGCCAAGGAGAACCTCGTCGGAACCTTCGCCGTGCTGTCGGGGCTTGGCGGCTCCGTGAGCGAGGCTTCGACCTCGATGTGGGGGGCGTTCGCAAGCATGTTCACGATGGGTGGTGTCGTGCATGTCGGCGGCATGTTCGCCTTCGTGGCGTTCAACTTGCTGTGCGCGCCATGCTTTGCGGCTATGGGTGCTATGCGCCGTCAGATGGACGACTCACGCTGGTGGTGGTTCGCGATTGGTTACGAGTGCGGTCTCGGCTGGGTCGTCGGTCTCGTCATCAACCAACTCTACGAGCTCTTCGCATTTGGGAGCTTTGGCCTCTGGACAGCCGTCGCGTTCCTCGCCCTCGCGTGTCTGCTCTTCCAGCTCTTCCGTCCGATGCCACGGTTCGAGAAGAAAGACACCAAGGTTCTCGAGAGCCTCTCCGAGGTCTCGTAGCCAGACCCCTCCTGCCCCCGCCCACCTGGTTCCCTCTCTTCCCGGGTGGGCGGGGGATTGTCTTCGTCATGGGTATAAGAGGGGCAGGACAAGATGATCTCTAACACGAAAGGAGATCTGACATGGACGCAAGGCAGCTGGAGCGCATGGCACGGGGGGAGGGCTTCGTTGCGGCGCTGGACCAGAGCGGTGGCAGCACGCCCAAGGCCCTCGAGCTCTATGGCATAGGAAGAGACGCGTACGGATCCGACGAGGAGATGTTCGACCTCGTGCATGCCATGCGCACGCGCATCATCACGAGCCCATCGTTCACGTCCGAGCACATCCTGGCGGCCATCCTGTTCGAGGACACGATGGACCGAAAGGTCGATGGCGCCTATACGGGCGACTACCTTTGGGACGAGAAGGGCATCGTGCCCATCCTCAAGGTCGACAAGGGCCTTGCCGCCGAGGCGAACGACGTGCGGCTCATGAATGACATTCCCGGTCTCGATGGCCTGCTCGAACGTGCGGTCGGGCGTCACGTCTTCGGCACGAAGATGCGCTCGGTTATCGGCCATGCCAACCGCGGGGGCATCCGTGCGATCGTCGACCAGCAGTTCGCGGTTGGCGAGCAGATTGCCGCGCGCGGTCTGGTCCCCATCCTCGAGCCCGAGGTCTCCATTCTCAGCGAGGATAAGGCGGACGCAGAGGCCATGCTCAAGGAGGAGGTCGTCCGGCATCTCGTCGCGCTGCCGACGGACGCGAGGCTCATGCTCAAGGTCTCCATCCCCTCCGTCGATGGTCTCTACACTGACGTGATGGAATATCCTCAGGTGGTCCGCGTGGTCGCGCTCTCGGGCGGCTACGGCAGGGACGAGGCGGACGCGCGTCTGGCCAGGAACCCCGGCCTCATCGCCAGCTTCTCCCGCGCCTTGCTGCAGGGCCTCACGGCCCAACAGGGGGAAGAGGAGTTCGACCGCACGCTCGCCGAATCGGTGGGCGAGATATACCGAGCATCGGTCGAGAAGTAGGTCCTGCTCGAAAGGGGGACTCCTTTGTCAGTGTTGATTCTCCGACGGAGAGGATACCCGAGGAGACAAGCCATATAGACTCGTTTGACACTACCAAGACACGGTACTACACTGATAATGCGGAGAAATGTATCATACATTACATACATTTTTAGGAGGTAGAAATGGCCACGAGGGTCGAAGATGCGGTCAGCCGGCACGATCGAAGGTACAACTGCGCCCAGGCCGTGGCCTGCACGTACTGCAGCCTGTTCGATGTGGACGAAAGATTCATGTTCAAGCTGATGGAAGGGTTTGGAAGCGGTATGGGAGGCAGGCGCGGCACGTGTGGGGCATTGTCAGGGGCATGTGCAATCGCCGGTCTCGCCAGCAGCACTGGTCACATTGAGGCGCCAGAATCAAAGGCTCGTACCTATGCGATGTCGAAGACGATCTTGCAGAGGTTCCAGGATGAGAACGGTAGCACCACCTGCGAGGACCTCAAAGGGGTCAAGGACGGGCACCCTCTGTGCAGCTGTACGAAATGCGTGCATGATGCAGCCGCGTTGGTCGAGGACGTCATCCTGGCCGCCCGACCTGATGATAAATGATGATATGGCGCACGCGCGCCCATCATGAAGTCATCAATTTGAAATAAGGTTAGTGATGCCCACAAGAGTAAAAGTTAAAATAAATGATATATCTGAGCTTCGTGGTGAGCTTGATACAATTTGTGATGAAAAAATGCAGCTTCAGCTGGCACAATGGGCATTGAAACTTGCAGAGCACATCCTAACGCTTGTTGGATACAACTATGAAGCTGACCCAGTTATTCAAAACGGTTTCGATACAAACAGGCAGTGGCAAGCTGGAATAGCACGGATGTTTGATGTCCGCCAAGCAGGATTCAAGGTGCACCAACGGGCAAAATCATGCAACGACCCTATTCAGCAGGCCGCCTTGCGTGTCACAGGTCAGGCTGTCGGCACCGGGCACATGCGGGAACATGCTATGGTCGCTTCTGACTATGCAATCAAAGCTATTAACTTGAAATGTCCTGGCGACATACGTGCGGTAAGAGCAGAACGCGAATGGCAGATTAAGGCCTTGAAACAAGTGCCATGCGTGGACGTTTGCTCTGAGGGGTAGGAATCTGTCTGTCTCCCGGTCAGACCTTTGGTAGGTCTTGCTCGCCCAGGATCATGTCGACAAGAGTATCCACATGGATGCGCAGCGTATCGAGGCAAGGCACGGGACTCGTCTCGTCCGAGAGGAGCATGGGCAGTTCCGTGCATCCCAGCACGATTGACTCGATACCCTTGTCTGTCTGCATGTCTGCGATGATGCGCTGCAGTTCGACGAGGGTCGCAGGCCTTTTGATGCCGTGTTCGAGCTCGTCCGAGATACGCCTTGCCACGAGGGCAGCGTCTGCCATATCAGGTGTGACGACCTCGATGCCCGCGTCTTTGAACGGCTCCTTGAAGAAGCTCCTTGTCATCGTAGGTGTCGTACCGAGCAGGCCGATACGGTGGTAACCACGTGCGACGGCCTCGTCACGGGCACACTCAATGATGCTCACGAGTGGCAGGCCCGAGCGCTCGCGCAGCTGGCCGAAGACGACGTGTGGCGTATTGGCAGAAAGAGCGGCGAAGTCGGCACCAGCGGCCGCAAGATGGTCGAGCGCGCGCGAAAGATAGTCAACAAGATCGTCGAGACGGTCCTCCTCCTCGTAGCCCAGCATCCGGAAGACATTTACCGACTCGATCGTGAGTGGTGGGAACTCATCGCGGCCGAGCTTGCGCATCACGCCATAGACGAGGTCGTGGTAATAGACGAGAGTCGACTCCGGGCCCATTCCACCTACGAGGCCGAGCTTGCGCATGTGTCTCTCCTTCGGTCAAGTTGCCGGTATACGAGAAGGGACGATACGCCTGCACTTTATGGTGAGCAAGGGAGTGGACGAGAATGGGACCGGTTTACTTTCTGCCGACTAGGCCATGAAAGATATGAGAAGCGAGGCAGGCAACATTCTTGGTATACGGCAGCTAGCCTCGCGTCTCGTGCTGTGAGTCCTTGCGGTCTGTCAGGTCGGGATGGGTTGCCGCGAAGAAGCTGCTGCCACCCGGATAGACACGGACGTCTGAGAATCCGTGTTGGACGAGGATGCGTGCGGCGTTATAGGCACGCACTCCGATGGCACAGAAGACGATGACCTTGCCGTCCTTCCAGCGGGCAAGCTCGTCGAGCCGTCCCCTGAGCTGTCCGAGGGGGATGTCGAGTGCGCCTGGGATTGCGTAACGCGCAACCTCGGAGGCCTCGCGCACATCCAACAGCAGGGCATCAGGAGAAGTGCCCGGCTCGTCCCAACGGGCAAAGGCGACCAACCCGTCGAGCAGGTTCTCTGCGACGAAACCGGCCATGTTCACCGGATCCTTTGCGGACGAGAATGGCGGCGCATAGGAAAGCTCGAGCTCCGCTAGGTCATGCACGCTCCCACCGAGGCGCAGCGTGGTCGCGATGACATCGATGCGCTTGTCCACCCCGTCTTTGCCTACGATCTGCGCCCCGAGAATGCGGCCGCCGTCCAGCGAGAAGAGCAGCTTGATCGTGAGGGGCGTGGCACCAGGGTAGTAGGTGGCATGCGAATTCTGAACGATGGTGACCGACTCGAAGTCGCGTCCACGCTGGAGCCTGCGTCTGACGAGCGTCTTCTCGCTGGCGCCTGTGGTGGCGATTGCAAGATCGAACGCCTTGGCGATTGAGGTTCCCTGCGTACCGCGGTAGTGCTTGTCGGCCCCACAGATGTTGTCGGCGGCCATGCGGCCCTGTCTGTTGGCGGGTCCCGCGAGTGGCACCATCGTCGGCTCTTCAGAGACGAGGTCCGTGACCTCGATGACATCGCCGACGGCGTAGATATCCGGGTCGCTCGTGCGCAGGAGGTCATCTACCTTGATGCCTCCACGCTCGTTCACGGCGAGTCCGGCAGCGCGCGCCAGCTCGCCGTTGGGCCGTACTCCGATCGCGAGCACGACAAGACCTGCCGTGACGGATGTCCCGCTCGCGAGATGCGTCGTGACGTCATCGCCGGTGGTTTCGAAGGATGAGACGCCATCACCGAGATGCAGGTGGATGCCCTCTGCGGCGAGCTTCCCGTGGACGATCTGGGCCATCTCGGGATCAAGGGGAGGCATGACCTGGTCCGTGGCTTCGACGAGGGAGACGTCGAGTCCTGCCGCGACGAGGTTCTCTGCCGCCTCGAGGCCGATGAAGCCTCCTCCCACCACGACGGCCGAGCCCGTCGGTGTCCTCATCCGCTCCTTGTGCGCGAGTTCTTTCAACCCGACAGCGTCATCCACCGTCCAGACGGTGCGGATGCGCGGGGAGTCGATGCCAGGGATGGGTGGCCGCACGGGTGAGGAACCGGTCGCGATGACGAGGGTGTCGTAGGGCTCGTCATATGTCCTGCCGTCAATGACCCGTACTCGCACGGTCTTTGCCTGCCGGTCGATGAGGACGACCTCGTTTCGCGTGCGTACGTCGATGGCGAACTTTGCGCGCAGGGCCTCGGGCGTCTGGAGCAGGAGCGCCTCTCGTGACCTGATGGCACCTCCCACGTAGTAGGGAAGGCCACAGTTGGCGTATGAAACGAACTCGCCTCGCTCAAGGACGACGATGCTTGCCTGCTCGTCAAGCCTGCGTAGACGTGCCGCACAACTCGCCCCTCCAGCGACGCCGCCGATGATGACAATCCTGTGCATGGCATCCTCCTCGTTCGACGTGCTGTGGATAAGTATCCCCCGTAGCTGTAATCGGGGTAGACTTTCATTCGTCTGGGGTAGTTGCGGAAAGGGTGGACGGCGGATGTCTTTCGAGCAGGATCTCCCCATCTGGGGTAGGTTGACGGCGGAAGAGAGAGCGAGTCTCGCGCGCTCCGCCACGCTGCGCAGAGTGGTTGCTGGCACCATCTTGCATGAAGGCTCGACCGACTGCGTGGGTGTCTTTGTCATCAGTACAGGGCAGCTCAAGGCCTACGTCCGCTCGGAGGAGGGCAAGCAGGTCACCGTCTGGCGGCTGCTCGACGGTGACGTCTGCCTCATGTCTGCCCCGTGCATGATCAGGGATGCCCAGTTTGACCTCACGATCGAGGCGGAACGGGATACGGCGCTATGGATCATTCCGACCGCCATCTGGAGCGAACTCATGGACTCGTCCGTGGCTGTCGCCACCTATACGAGCCAGATCATGGCGTCACGCCTGTCTGACACCATATGGTTGGTGGAGCAGGTCCTATGGCGGAGGTTCGATGAGCGGTTGGCTGGCTTCCTTATCCAAGAGAGCCTGTTCGAGGGCAGTGACACCTTGCACGTCACCCACGAGGGAATCGCCTCCCACATGGGCTCGGCTCGCGAGGTCGTGACCAGGATGCTGCGCTACTTTCAGCAGGAGAATCTGGTCGAGCTCTCGCGCGGCTCGGTGCGCATCCTTGACAAGAACAGGCTTCGTGCGCTTGTCTCGTCTTCGTGAGGAAGGCCTGAACCTATCCTCCAGTGTTAATCGAGGAGGGCGAGCACCTGGTTCTTGGGACGGGCACCAGTCGTCTGACTCACGACCTTACCTTGCCGAAGAACGACGAGGCTTGGAATGCCTGCGACGGCGAAGCGCCGGGCCAGCTCTGGCTGCTCGTCGACGTTGACCTTGCCGACCTTGATGTCGGGTCGCTCATCGGACACCTTCTCGATGGTGGGCGACATCATGCGACATGGCATGCACCAACCTGCCCAGAAGTCCAGTAGGACCGTTTTGTCGCTTTTTGTGACCTCGCGCTCGAAGTTCTCCTTGGTGATGGTGATGGCTGCCATGATGGCTTCCTTTCGTCGTTGCTCCTTTTGTTTCGACACGAGAGTACCCGTCCACGACGCGCCTGTCTGTGACTAGGTCACGGACAGGCATACGTCTGAACGGACAACAGACGGTTCACTTGTAGATAGGGCAGAGATATACGTTTTGCGTGGCATAATCTCATCATGCGGCCAAGGATCATGGCGATCGGGGGTCATCGTAAGATTACTGGGAATTTCGTTTGACCGTTTAGTGTGTTATAAAGACGCACGTATCCTTTTCCAAAGTTTATATATCATTGAAAAAGCGTTTCATTTCAGTAGTGCCAGAGCCCCATGAGATAGTGTTTGCAAAAGGCAGAGTGAGGTGCATATGCATCCATATACAAATATCGTTGATGCGATTTGTGCATCCTACGACGGTCTGTCTGACACGGAGAAGAAAGTTGCCGACTTCATCATCCAGAACATCGATGAGGTGGCGAGACTTTCCGTACGTGACATTGCGGCACAGAGCGAGACCTCCAGTGCGACCGTCTCTCGCTTCGTGCGTCACGTGGGGTATGACAGCTTTTCTGAGCTGCGCCTTGCGATTGCATCGGACCAGTCGGGAGCGGACCAAAACGATGGTACGACCGTGACCGAGGTCTCGCTTGATAACATCGACGCCTCAATCAACTACATCCTGGACAACAAGGTGCAGGAGCTCAGCGGCACGGCCGCTCAGCTCGATGCCACGAAGATCAGAAGGGCGATGGATCTCATCATGGGATCCAGCAACATCCTGTTTGCCGCCGTGGGGAACTCGATTCCCGTTTGCTCGAACTTTGCCTTCAGGCTCGGCCAGATTGGCATCTCGGCGAACTGTCCGGTGAACACCGAGCTGATGATTCTTGCATCAC
>Ga0268263_1001234_pt1 | contig 24320 bp, 22 predicted proteins | sample Biomet5_FD_190358 | JGI IMG/M metagenome (GOLD analysis project Ga0268263, IMG submission 190358) | Microbial communities from bioreactor (seeded with sewage sludge) at LBNL, California, USA - Biofuel metagenome 5 (SPAdes) (version 4) | ecosystem: Engineered > Bioreactor > Anaerobic >... | reverse complement strand
CCGGCGCGGGGCTTGCTGGCATGGCTGCCGACAATCAGCTCGTCCGGCAGGATGTAACAGGTTTTCTCCAGGCACTGCTTTCGAAAAGCCTTGGCCTTCTGCATGACCCAGGGCTCGCCCTCCGTCTCCTGAAAGCCCTCCGTCAGCAGCCGTGCACCTTCCAGATCAATTTCGGGAATTGTTGCAATTGTCCGCGCCTTCATGCGCATGATTCTGTCCAGATATGCTTTTTCTGCCATGTTCTCACCTCATTAAAGAATAATTCTCACCGCTGCTCTCCCCCCCGTGCGTCCGCGCAAAACGTGGAGAATCACATCCGGGAAAAGAGCGGAAAATCGGATGGGTCGAAATGCGGGTTGCGGAGAAGTCGCCCTGTGCGTCGTTTTATGTCCGGCAGGGCAAATTCTCCGCCCCGCATGGATCAGAAAGATTGCTCAGTTTTCCTTCGGTGCCGCTGCCACCTCTGCGGGGAAGGGCTTCAGGGTACCGCTGCGCCAGCGACGGATATCTCCGCCGACGCAGGTGACAAACATGATGATTCCGGCGTAGCCAGCAATGGAAAACAGGACGTTGACCAAAGTGTCCAGAGGGATCATGGAACCCACCGTGATGCCCACCAGGTCCACGACGATTACGGTAATGCGCTGCTTCCAGGTCCCGTCGGGGGCGATGCGGCGGCCGCAGGTCCACAAATAGCCGGCGATGGTCGTGAACACGCCGATCAGGGTGATGATGCAGTAAGGAAGCGCCATCCAGGGAATGATTGCTTCAACGGCTGCCAGCATGGGAACCTTGGCTTTCAACTCGGCGATGTAGTCCAGATGCTCCAGCATGGTCCAGCAGACCATGATGATGCCCAGAACATAGAAGGAAGCGGAGGCGATGGCGGAGGCCACGCAGGTCTTCATGTTTTTGCACTGCGCACCCATGGAGGTGGTAAAGGTCATGATCAGCGCCAGCCCCAGTCCGCCGAAGCTGATGGCGCTGAGGACCGGATTGTGGACGCCGAACGCCGTGGCCTGCAGGAAGGTCCCTTCCTGCACGTATTTCAGAATGTTCTTCTCTCCCTCGACCACGGAGACGTCGGAGGTGCAGAAGCCGTAAACAGCAACAATGGCCATGACGGCGATGATGATGATTCCGCAGCTGCCCAGCACGTTTACCATCCGGTCCAGGCCCAGCAAAACGACGACGCCCGCGACAAGGCCCATCAGGACTGCGCCGACCCAAGTGGGCAGGCCCGAGTACTGGTGAACCGTGGCGCCGGCTCCGGCAAACATGACCAGAGAGGTCACCGCCAGCATTACATTGACAAAAATGTCCAAAATTTTCCCAAGGACAGGACCATTGTAATATACAAACGCCTCGTTGGGATTTTCAAAGTGAACCGTGGCGCCTGTACGATAGTTGCTGATCAGATATGCGATCGTCCAGACAAAAATAAATGCGGGAATAATGAAGGGCCATGCGCCGCCCCAGCTGCCAAAATATTGCATCGTCTCCTGTCCGGAAGCAAAGCCGGCCCCGATGTGATACGCTGCGTAAGCGCCTCCCAGTTTGAATACGACCTTCCAATCGATCTTGTTATTCATACACATTCTCCCTTATTCTGCACTTTTTGAGTCCATGATCTCACAGAAGTCTTTTCGGAGCTGTGTGCCGCAGGCCTGACAGCGCAGAGCCCTTTTTGTGTCCGCTGCAGAGACAGGCAGAAATACCCGGCAGCGCAGTTTGGCACTCAAAGATGGTATCTCTATATGAGACATACCATTTGTTAGAAACGTAAATCATTCTGCCGAATTTGTCAAGAAAAATTTGCATGGAAAGTCGGTTGTTTTCATTAATTGGAAGTTTTTCTAAAAAAACGGGAAAATTATTGGTCACTAATTTTTTAATTCTTCCCGCAATTCAGCACTAATCCTCCTTGAGAAACTCTGACATTTTTGAAATTTGTTTTTCCACTCTTCTGAATTTTTTCCCGGTCGCAGAGATCGCTCTGCCTGCCGTCCCTGCGAACAAAAAAAATTCTTACGTTTTTTTGTTCGCACCTTGCAAGTTGTATTTCCACGTGATATTATCTCATAAAAGACATGCCATCATTTCAGACAGGCCGTCTGCCGCAGAAGGATACGGGATTGTATGAGAAGGAACTACGCAGAGTTTATTCTGGCTGTCGTATTGTTCGGCATGAACGGCGTCATTACCAGCTACATTGCCTTGAGCAGCTACGAAATTGTCTTTTTCAGGACAATGTTCGGAAGTCTGATTCTTATGTGCTTTTTCTTCCTGACGGGGCACCGGTTCACTTTTTGGAATCATTGGCTCCATTTCTTTTTCCAGCTGCTCTCCGGCATCGCCAACGCCGCCTGCTGGTTGTTTCTATACGAGGGATACCAGCAAATTGGAGTTGGCATCACGACGCTTTTGTCGTATTGCGGCCCGATCATTGCGATGATCTTCTCCCCCATCGTATTTAAAGAGAAGCTTACAAAGATCCAAATTTTTGGATTTCTGACCGTGATCGCAGGTTTCTTTTTGCTGAATGGAAAAATCGGAGGAGAATTTCGGAATACTTGGGGAATTCTCTGCGGGATTCTATCGGGTGTTCTTTTCGCCGTGCTGATTATTTTCAATAAAAAAGCGGAAAGTATCGTCGGCCTCGAAAAATCGACTTTGCAGATGGTCAGCTGCTTTTTGACGGTAGCTGCTTTTATCGCCGTCAAGCAGGGCAGACTTATTCAACCGACGCCTTCGGACTGGCCCCCGATTCTGATTCTGGGAATTGTCAATACGGGTCTTGGCGCTCTTTTTTACTATACCTCCATGGGGAAGCTGCCGGTTCAGGCAACATCGGTCCTCGGCTATCTGGAGCCGTTGTCCGCCCTCGTTTTTTCCTTTTTGATCCTGGGAGAGACCATGGATGCCATACAGATAGCGGGGGCTCTTCTGATTCTGAGCGGCGTGATGATCGCCGAACTGATTCGTCCAAAAAGCGCGGCGGCCTGACCGCGCTTGCTGGTGGCTCAGCGATTACTGAAATAGGAGGAAAACAGTCATGAATCCCAATTCTGAGACGATCAATGCAATCATTGAAGCGGAGTGGCCGATGTTTTCCAGCATCAATGCCGACGGCCAGAAGGCTCCCTGCCAGGGGGACAAGGAGACCTTTTCCGGCATGCGGCGCGGCCAGTTTGCAGCCTGGTCCGACGAGGCGGTGCGCTCTTACTGGAACGACATTCAAAAGGCGCAGGCGGAGCAGCGCAATTTGATCCTGGAAAAGTATGTATTCATGATGAAAAGCACCTTGCCTGCTCAATATGAAAAGGTTGCGCATCTAGTCACGGAGCCTGTCGGCGAAAGGCTGGCGCTGATCGAAGAGATCACGGAAAAATTGGTCGGCCAGACCGTTGCGCTTTTTGCGGTCTATCCCTGCGTCGCGGGGACCGGCCGGCCCGTCCACAGCACGGAGGATGATCTATGCAACACCTCCATCGAGACCTACCAGCGCGGAGAGCTGTGCACCTATTCCGAGGAGACGCTGCGGGCGCTGAAAAAGCATCTCGACGAACTGGAGTCGCAGGGCATCCGACTTTCCGAGGAGATCCTGAAAAACACGGTCCGGTTTTACGGATACGATTCGCTGGAAGCCGCCGAAAAGGCAACGGCCAAACGCATGGAGGCAGGAATCCAGATCGGTTACAAGCGGTGTCCGGCCTGCTCCTGAACAAAGTGCGGGTGAAAGATGGAGAACTTCTTTGACCAGTTGGACGCCCTGTATCAAGCAGGCGATTCTCCGGCGGTAGAACGTTATTTGCTGGACTGTCTCCAGCAGGAGAGTGCGGACTCCCCCGCGCTGGTTCCGGTCTTGAATGAACTGGGTGCTTTTTATCGGGGAGTCGGCCGCTTTGAAGCGTCCGGATCATATTTTCATCAGGCGCTGAATTGCTTGGAAAAAAACGGGCAGCAGGGTGGCGTGTCGTATGCGACGGTTCTTTTGAATCTTGCCGGCACCGATCGTCTCGCCGGAGAGCCGGAGCGTGCCATCGCCCTGTTTCAAACAGCCATGGCGCTTCTGCAGGAAAACGGGCAGCAGGACAGCTACGAATATGCCAGCGTTTTGAACAACCTCTCCATTGCCTACCAGCAGGTTGGACAGCTGGACGCCGCGCTGGAGATGCTGCGCCGGTCTCTTTCTCTGGTGCAGAAAAGAGCCGATACGGGTCCCGAAGTCGCCACCGCCCTGAATAATCTGGCGCTATTGTATCTCCGCATGGGAGAGATTGACGAGGCCGACCGGTGTGTCTCGCAGGCGTTGCGCCTCTTCGAAGACATGACGGAGGAAAATGTCCATCATGCGGCCGCCCTTTCCGCGAAAGGTTCCGTCTGTTATCAAAAAAGAGAATTTGCAAGAGCGGCAGCCTTTTATTCCGACTCTCTGGCGCTCATGCGCAGATTCTGCGGGGAAAACATGGAATATGCCATCACCTGCAAGAACCTGTCAAAAGCTTACGCGGCCACCGGGAAGGAACACGAATCGGAGGAAATGCAGAGAAGGGCTCAGGCAATTCTCTGCCGTCTTTCCGCTCCCAGCACATAAGCGGCGGAGCAGATATTCTTCAACGAGCAGGTGCACCCATGAATGTAAACGACTTATCCCTCATTGCCGGCGACAGACTGAAAACGCTGCGGAAAGAGAGGGGGCTCTCCCATGCTGCCCTAAGCGACCGAATAAAAGAAAAATACGATGTTGAAATATCCAAAGAGAGTTTGAGGAACTATGAGGTCTCCGAGTCTAATCACGCAAGGAGCTATAAAAACACCGGCATGAGTTTGAAATATCTCCTCTGTCTGGCTGATTTTTACGGGGTTTCCACGGACTATCTGGTCGGACTGTCCGATTGCCGCGGCGAGAAGGGACGGGCGTCGGCCGCGCAGCCTGAGCTGACGGCCGATGCGGCTCAGAAACACCGCGCGCTGAGTGGAGAAAAGAATCGCACCAAGTGGAAAAAGGATAAAAAAGAGGCTGGACTTGCGGTCTTCGTAAAAAAGGAGCTGCGGCCCGTTATTCTGAAAAGAGGGAGACCTCCCTGCCGGAACGCCTTGCGCGTAGAGGCTGAGAGAAGCGCAGAAGGCAGGTCATTGGGTGCCGTTCGGCGTGCCGGTATTCCCGCTCATTCAAGGAAAGCGCCATCGTTCTCATAAAGCAAACGGGCTGACTGTCTGCGTTCGGCAGGCGATCAACCCGTTCGTTGTTTCTGGAAAAGTATCCTTACTGTTGGTTTTGCCGTCTTGCAAGGGCCGGGCCCAGCCGACGGAGCCATCAGATGCCGTATATTTTCATGGCGTGCTTCAGATGGAGCTCCATTGCCAGTTTGGCGCCCTCGGGATCCCTGGCGCACAGGTAATCCATGATCAGCTGATGATCCATAATGGTGCCCGGATACATAATCTGCGTAGCGGCATTGTCCAGCAGCGCTTTTCCAAGGGCATCGTTCAAAAGATTCATCAGGGAGATATTGAACTCATTGTGGGTAGCCTGAACCACCGCATCATGGAAAAAGTAATTGCCGCGCTCGTCCTCATCGTTTTTCCGACTGCTATCCTGAACGCGGTTTCCCATTCGCTTGATCTGTTCCAGTTCCTCGTCCGTCGCGCGAATCGCCGCATAGTAAGCCATCTGCGGCTCCAATGCCAGACGAAGCTCATACAGATCCCGCAGTTTCAGAGCAGAAATTTTCAGATGATCAAACTTTAACTCCTGAGAGGTTTCCATGACATAGGTGCCGCGGCCAATCTGGATGTCCAAAACGTTTTGTCCCACCAGGTAGCGCACCGCAGTTCTGACCGTCGTGCGGCTGACCCCGAGTTCCTTTGCCAGGGCTGACTCGTTGGGAAGCTTGTCTCCGGGGCGGTACTTCTTCTGCACGGTAATCAAATCCAGAATTTTTGTGATGGCAACCTCAGACTGTTTCATAATCAACTGATTCCTCTTTTATATTATTATTGATTTTTTCTTTATAAGGCGCGCGTTCGTCCGACCCCCTTGTAAATCCGCCCATAAAATGCGTGGGTCTCTTCTTTGATGAGAACGGCGCTGAAGCGTCCCGCGGAGTTGCAAGCGAAATTCTGACACGGTGAAACGAATCCGGTGCAGACTCTTTCTCCGGAGCGGCGGAGGAGCCGGACGAAGGTCTCTTTGCTTCGGGGCCCTCGCCCCATCTTCTGCCTGCCGCACGATGCAAAGGTATTATAAAATAGGCATTTGACATTAACTACATAAAAATTGCCCAAAAATTTAAGATTTTTTTGTGAAATAACCAAACGGTTTACGGCAAGTTGTGGGCTTCTTCTCCTATATTTTATCCTGCGGTGAAAAAAAATGCAAAGCTGAAATGGAAAGAAGCTGTAAGATCCACGCCGCCGGCTTGCGTCCTCCGGCAGGAGAGGAACGGCCGCGGTTAAGCGAAAATACCCGACCCCGGCAGCGGAGCTGTTCGTTTTTTTATCTTACAATACCAAACAACCTATCGCAACAGCATATGTCACACTCGCAGGAAAAGAATTAAAAAGCACGACCGCTTCTGCGGCCATAACGGTCAGGCAGGGACTGTTCCCGTGCGCCTGAGCGTAAAAAAATCGGCGCCGCAACAAAGCAGTCAGGAATAACCGTTTTGCTTTCGGCTCCGATGAAAAACGCATCACGTTTTTTCTGTTCTGTCTGACGACGCGCTTTAAGAAAAAGCGGTTCGACAGGGAATGATCGGTGCTTACCGGGCAACTTCGCCGAACCCGCCTCTCTCCGCGGGCAGACCCTTCAAAAAACGAAGCAGCATCATAAGCCCGACGCACAGAGCAATCGCCTCCGTGACGGGGGTGGCTGCCGTGATATGAGATACGCCCAGCGTCGCCCGAATTCCAAACATCAGGATAATGTCGAGGGAACCTTTCCGCAGGAAAGTAAGGAGAAACGGTTCCAAGCCATGTCCCGCCGCCTGAAATACCGCGATGATCGTAAAAGTGACCGAGTAGATTGGAATCGCAAGACAGATCACGCGGAGAAACGCCGCGCCGTACCGAATGGTCGCATCATCCCGAATGAATACGGCGACAAGCCGGGGCGCGAAGATAAGTGACAGGCACATGCAAACCAGGGAAAAAGCGAACGTGCTTGCCGCCGCGCAGGCGATGATGCGTTTCATCCGTTTGTGGAGCCCGGAAGAATAGCAATACGCGACGAGCGGCAGCATCCCCTGCGTGATTCCCTGGTTGACCGCGTATGCAATCTGATCGATTTTTCTGACAATGCCGATTCCCGCAACCGCCGCGCTGCCCATGGCGGAGAGCATGGAGTTCAGAAAGCAGTTGGAAAACATGGCGAACGCCTGCATACAGAAACCCGGGATCCCGCTGAAAAACACGTCTTTGAAAACAGCGCGGCCGCCGTCTCCGGGAAGGCGGAGAGAATAAAGGCTGTCTTTCGCGTTGCGGCCGATAAAAAGCAGAAAGTAAACCAGGGAGGCCGCATTGGAGATCATCGTCGCTATTGCGGCGCCGGCGACCTCATGACCGCGCGGCAGCAGCACAAACATAAAAAGGGGATCGAGCCCGATGTTCAGCAATGCGCCGAACACCATGCCGAAGCTGGCCGCCTTCGGCTTTCCGGATGCCCGAATCATATGTGCGAAGGCCGGGGCAAGGATCGTGGGAATCGCGCCGATCACCGTCGTCCACTCAAGATAACTGACGGCATAGACAATGTCGCCGGAATCTCCGCCGATCAGCAGGAGCAGCGGCCTGCGAAAGCAATGAATCAAGGCCGCATAGAGAATCGCGGCAGTCAGCCCGGCGTAGGACGACAGGGAAAACGCGTGCTTCGCCCTGTTCCGGTCTCCGTTTCCCAACGCCCGCGCAATGACGCTGGCGCCGCCGATGCCGAAAAGATTGCTGATGGCGGAGAGCATTGTATAGACCGGCAGGCAGAGGGATACCGCGGCCACAGCGTCCGCATTTCCCGTCTGTCCGACATACCAGGTGTCCGCGAGGTTGTAGACGACCAGAATCAGCTGGCTGATGATCGTCGGCATCACCATGGCCGACAGCGCCTTGCCGACCGGGTATTCTTCAAAGATGCGCCTTGTCAGGGCGTCCGGTTCCTCATTCCTGTGCATTTTATCTCGCCCCCGTGTGTCATTCCATCATAAAACAATCGAGACCTCCGAAGAAGTCTCGATTTGTCATCAGGCGGATACCTTTGGGTAATAACCGCTTTCAGGCGTTCACGATTTTTTGCAGCGTCTCAAGAAACTGCCGCACTGTTTTGGACGGCTGCGGCGCATGGAAAATACCGTATTGCAGTGTATAGGGCCAATCCACGGGGATGATTTTCAACAGCGGATGGACATTGGCCCATTTTTTCATCGCCATGAGCACATCCCTGCTGTTTTCGCACCGGTTGAAGATCTCCACATTGTAAAAATCAAAGCTCTTGATTTGAATTTGCGGATGTCCGCGTTTCAGATCCTTTCGCATCTGATCGACGTTTCTGCACCATCCGTCTTTGGCAAGGTACAGGTTTTCACCGTACAGATCCTGAATCGACAGGCGTTCGCGCCCGGCAAGCCTGTGCGTCACGGAAACCGCGACGCAGATCGGATCGGTTGACAGCACAAGACCCGCGCAGTTTCGGATTTTCAAAAGCTCCTCATCAAAGATTCCGACGACCACGTCGATATCCGTGCCGAGGCTGGACAGGGTTCTCTGTGCGGATTCAAGAGAATTTTCAAAGGGAACAAGCTGAAATTTCAGATCCGGCAGATAATCGTAAAACTTCGGCAGGTACGAAAAGATCGTATCGGCGGGTGCCAGCGCAGAGGTCCCGATCCGAATGACGTTTTCCTCCGACTTGGAGGCTTTCCGCGCGTTCGCGGCAGCGTCCTTCCCCAGTTGGATCAGCTTTTTGGCGTTGATATAGAGAGATTTCCCGGCAGTTGTAAGCACAAGGCCGGTATGCGAACGCTCGAACAATTCCGCTCCGATATCTTTTTCCAGAAGATTGATCTGCTTTTCAATGGCGGAGGCTGTGATAAACGATTCCGCCGCGGCTCTATGGAAGCTTCCGGCATCCGCCACATGCAGGAACGTTTCCAGTTGTGGGTTATAAAGCATTGTACTGTGCACCTCGCTATGCAGCCCGTCTTATGCGGTCTTTCCCCATGATTGCTTGCTGGCGGCCGCCGGGTTTCCGTTTTACTGGGAATCGCCCTGTTTCTAAAAGGAATGTTCTTTCAGCCATTTGACAGCCGTCATGACCGTTTCGGTTGCATCGCTCCCATCCGGCAGGACGAATCTCTGCGCCGGGAGATCGCTCTGCGGAAACGCGAAGTGAGACGCCTCCGCAAACGCGTTTTTCGGATAGTTGAGAATGTCAGAAAATTCCGGATTCGGCTCCGTCTGGCAGGTGCTGTACGCATCCAGAAGCGCCGTTACCGGCACGCCGAGATAAGAGAGCCCCTGAAATTCCGCGATCTTGCCGGTCGGAACAGGGCGGCCTTCCCCGAATATCAGCAGGGCCCTTTTCAACGCCGCTTGCTCCGCCTCGGAAAAGGGCCGGATATCCGACATGGTCGTGAGATTGTCCTGCATCTGGGAGAGATCCGACATGCCGGAGAGAATCGCAAGCATGTCGTTGTCCAGCAGCGAGACAAAGCGCAGGGCCCACGACGCCTCCGACCAGTCGGGCCTTGTTTTTCTCAGGACGTCTGCCGCCGCCGCGGGGAGCTTTGCAAGCGTGCCGCCCTTGACGGGCTCCATAATCACCAGCTTTTTTCCATGCCGCTTCACCGTCTGGCAGCACTCTCGCGCCTGTACGAATTCCCCCGTCCAGTCCACATAGTTGACGGCAAGCTGGACGAACTCCGTCTCCGGATGCTCGGTCAGAATCCGGTCGAGCAATTTTGCGGAACTGTGAAAGGAAAAGCCGAGGTGTCTGATTCTGCCCGTCTCCCTCCATTTCAGGGCATGGTCGAAGAGATGGGTGCGGCCCGCGATTCCGCCGCTTCCGTCCAATCCGTCATACAGCAGCGTCTGAATATTGTGCAGCAAATAGTAGTCGATATAGCTCACGCCGAGCTTTTGGAGCTGCCGTTCAAAAATCGGCTCGATGTCGCTCTCTTTCTGATAGGCGAAGGTCGGAAACTTGGTCGCGACCGTATAGCCGCCCTCCCGATGCGGATACCGCTCCACCAGCGTCCTGCGGACCGCCGTCTCGCTCTCTCCGCCGTGATAGACGAAGCTGGTGTCGAAATACGTAAAACCGGCGGCCAGAAAGGCGTCCGTCATTTTGTCAAGCTCTTTGTAATCGATATCCGTCGGGTTCCCGTCTCGGACGGGCAGCCGCATCATTCCAAAACCCAGAGGCGCTTTTGCCATGGTTGGATTCCTCCTTTTGTCTGCTCTTGCAGATCAGCCCTTTGCAAAAACCGGAAAGTCCTTATCTCTGCCGTAATCCTTCAGTTTTTCGATCTTTTTCAGCGCGGCCATATCCGCGTCGGAAATTGCAAAATCGAGGTCTGCGTTATTTTTCATATGCTCCGGATTCGCGCTCTTTGGGAGCACCACCGCGCCAAGCTGCAGATCATACCGCAGGCAAAGCTGCGCCGCGCTCACATGATATCGCTCGGCGATGGAGCGCACCGCCTCGTGCGCGAGGATGGCGCCATGCGCCGCCGGGGAGTATGCCTCCACCTGAATCCGATTTTGCCCGCAGAAATCGATCAGTCCGAAGGGCGTATTGCTCACATGGCAGAGCACCTGATTTGCCGTCGGCCGGATCTCGCAGGAAGAGAGAATATTCTCCAGGTCGTCCCGCAGAAAATTGGAAAGCCCGATCGCCCTGGCCTTGCCGGCCCGATACGCGTCTTCCAGCGCGCGCCACACCTCCCGGTTCTCCGCAAAATAGCGGTTCTCCTCTCCCCGGAATTCCTTCCACGGCTGCGGAGAGTGGATGATGAGCAGGTCGACATAGTCCGTGCCGAGCTTCCGAAGCGATTCGTCAATCGAGGCCGCGGCGCTCTCCCGGGTTTTATGCTCCGCGCGGACCTTGGTCGTCACAAAAATTTGTTCCCGGGGAACGCCGCACGTTTTCAGGCCGGTGCCGACGCCGTCCTCGTTTTCATAGGCCTGCGCGGTATCGATGTGCCGGTAACCGAGGCGGACCGCGTTCCCGACCGCTTCGGCCGTCTCATCGTTATCCAGAAGCCAGGTGCCGAGGCCGAGCTTCGGAATCCTTACGCCGTTGGAAAGCTCATAGGTTTCACGCAGAATCATCGTTTCCCCTCCGTCAGTCCAGTTTTGCATATTGTTCGTCGTCCACCGGCTCCAGCCACTCGGTGGAAGCATTCTCGCCGGGAACGCCGAGAGAAAGGTGGCTGAACCACGAGTCCTTTTTGGCCCCGTGCCAATGTCTGACGCCTGGCCGGATATTTACGACGTCTCCCGGCTTCAGAGCCTGCGCCGTTTTTCCTTCTTCCTGATACCATCCGCAGCCGCCGACGCAGACGAGGATCTGTCCGCCGCCTTTGTCCGCGTGATGGATGTGCCAGTTGTTCCGGCAGCCCGGCTCGAAGGTGACGTTGTGAATCGGCACCTGGCTGTTTGTCAGCGGAGCAAGGTAAGAGCGTCCGATGAAGTATTTTGCAAACGCGTCGTTCGGCGCGCCGAGCGGAAAGAGCATGGATGCCGCGTGTCTCTCCATGGCCGTTCTCTCCGGAACGTCCTCCGCCCAGACCTCCTTTGCCGCCCGGAATGCCGCCCATGCCTTTGGCCATCCCGCATAAAACGCCGCGTGCGTCAGGATCTCCGCGATCTCTGCCTTTGTGACGCCGTTCTTTTTTGCCGATTCAAGATGGAAACGGAAGGAAGCGTCTGTAAGCCCCTGCGACATCAGCGCAACGACCGTTACCAACGAGCGGTCCCGGAGAGAAAGCTCCGTCTCCCGTGACCAGACCTCGCCGAACAGTACATCGTCGTTGAGCTCCGCGAATTTCGGGGCAAAATCGCCGAGCTGATCCCTTCCTGCTGTTTGTTTTACCGCCATCGTCCTGCGCCTCCTTAAATTCTTTTGCCCAGTTCGCGGGCTTCCATAAGCGCCCGATGCCCTTCAATCTCTCCCGGCGCGCCGACACCCCCGGCAAATACCGTGCCGGCGAGTCTCGCCTTGGAAAAGCAGTCCACCCACCCCCGGATCGCAGTCACAGAGCCCTTGAACGTCGCTTCCCCATCCTCATACGCCGCGGAGAGGAAGTATACGTCCGTGAAGCTGTAATCCGATGAAAACAGAGGGTTCAGCCGGTCAAGCAGCGTCTTCAGCTGCCCGGAAATGCTGTAATAATAGACCGGAGAGACGAATCCGAGCGCATCGGCCCGCTTGACTTTTTCCGCGATCCCGGCGGCGTCGTCCTTCAGGACGCATTTTCCCGTTTTCTGGCAGGCAAGGCAACCCGTGCAGAACCTGATTTCTTTTCCCTTCAGGCTGATCGTTTCAACGGTGTTGCCCGCTTCCGCCGCGCCTTTTGCGAACGCATCCGCAAGCATGTCGGAATTGCTGTCTTTTCTGAGACTTGCTGTGATGATCAATAATTTTTTTGCCATGGTATCCTCCTGTTTTGCTGAGTCGAATCGTCCTGTCGGCATTTCCGCCTTTTCATACGCCGCGGCTCCCGCGTGTCGTCCGTTCGGCGTTCGCCTCAATTCTACTCCGCTCTGGATCGCAGGGCTTTTCCGCGGCCGCCGGGCAGGATCGCCGGTTTCGCAGCCGGCCGGTCCCGTTTTCCTGACCGGATGTCCGCGCCCGGGGCGGTGCCTAAGCGTTTTTGTTTTCCCGCCGCTTTCCTTTATCCGCGGTCGGCTCTGCGGTTCCGATTTTCAGCCGCACATTATTCGGGAGCTGATCGATAAGGTCCAGATTCTCTTCGCTGACGTGCGCGATCACCATAATCCCCGCTGAATCGCCGGACGTTTCTTCGCCGTCAAAAAATACCCTGAGCCATCCTCCCGAAAGGGAAATATCCCCGTTTTTCCAGCCGAGCTGCGTCTCATCCGGGTCAAAACAGCCGATGGCCGCAGGAAAACAATAGTTGTCTGCAGCTCGCGTTCCCGATACGGTGAGCGGAAGCCTTCTTTTGAAATCGCGGGCAGCAGCCGTATCGCTCAGGATTGCCGGAATGGTGAAATTCTCAGAATGAAGTAAAATTTCGTCCGTCATTTGTCGCTCCGCAAATAATATCCTTGTGTTGATTTATTCCCTCAAGGGTAGTATAATGTCTGCAGCCCCGACATGCAATTCCCAGAATTCGGGTCATGGGGCTTATGCCACATATTTGAAAAAGTGGATATTTTCTCATGGGGGCGTTTTCTATGGAGCAGGCTGAAAAAGTGGATCTGCGCGTAAAAAAGACCAACGCGGCAATCAAAAGGGCTTTTATCGAAATGATCATGGAGATGAATCCGGCGGATATGACGGTTAAGGAGCTGGCCGACCGGGCTCAGATTCATCGAAAGACTTTTTATCTGCACTACACCTGCATTGAAGCGCTGTTTCAGGATATGATTCAGGATATCTCGAATGCTTATTACAGGGAAATCGATCAGATTCCCGCGAACATGCCCATGAAAGAGGTAAATCGCGTGTTCTTCGAGTTCTTCAGCCGCCAGGAGCCGTATGTGGAGCGTCTTATGTGCGCGCCGGACTATCAGGAGTTTTTCGACAAAACGCTCCGCGTCACGCTTATGCAGCATAACCGCGCAAGGCATAATCCGTACGCGTATCTTCCGCAGGATGAGCAGAACATTGTAAATATCTTCCTGACGAAAAGCTCCAGCAACATGTACCGGCAGTGGGCCTCCGACGGGAAAAGAATTCCGCTTGAGAGAATCATAGCGCTGACGGGGGAATTGCTCACGCACGGAATTGAGGACCTGGCGAAGTGAGCCAGGATGCGGCCGCGTTTTCGGTCGATACGCCCGCATTGAAAAATCGCGGCCGCTGAAAACGGCAGGGCGGAAAGCGGCCTGCTTATCCCTGAATTTGCGGAAGGCGCCACCACGTAAGGCGGCGCCTTCCGTTTTTGTTTTGCGGCCGGCAAAAGCGGCAGATCGTCATCAAAAATAGCGCGTTCGGCAAAGCAGCCGCTGCCAAAAAGCCGGTATTCATGGGCGAGCGCCAGCGGCGGATGCGCCGCGTTCGGCATCCCGTATGCTCCGGGAGCCGGAGAGGGTCCATGCGCCGCCGTCGTCCGGCATCTCAGCGACGGCGGCACGCCGGTCGGCATACGCGGGCATTACTCTGCCGCGGCGAGAGCTGTGATTTTTACGGCGCCGCATTTTTCGCGCCTCGTTATCGGCTGCAATCCCGTTGCCTTTCGGGACGTTGCCTCCGGTGCCTGGTACTTCGCCGCCGTAACCTTCATTGCGGTGCGCAGGGTCACCGCGGGGACGGGAGACGGCAGCTTCCGTCCGGACGCAAAGCTGACGCGGGCGGCGTTTTTTCATAAAAACCGGCGGGAGCAAGCATCATCGCAGCCGGACGGCGCCGGATTCTGCCTGCTCCTCGCATAAAATCGCTCCTGAGCGGCGAAACGGTCCCATAACGGGGCGGGCTCCCTTTCGCCGATGCCGGGGAAAAAGGATTGCACAGAAATGCCGCGGCATGCCGTGTCACAGTTTTTTCTCCTCGTGTAGAAATCTCAACATACGGATCCATTTGGCGGTATTACAATTGACTCGGATCATCAATCGGATCCCAAAAGAGGATGGCCTGAAAAGGCCGAAGAAAGGAGCCCGCTATGAACACCCGACAGCTGCACCAGGAAATGAAGAGGAGAGGAAGTCCGGACGTAACCTATCTCGGCCGTGCCGTGGACGAGATGATCTGGCGCTTTATGGAAGCAAACGAAATTCCGGGGCTGACGCTCGCGATTGTCCAGGCTCCCTACATTCCGCGTGTGGTGGGCTATGGAGTATCCGACGAGAAGCAGCGCAGACTTGCCGCGCCCAATACCATGTGGCCCGCCGGGCCGATTTCCCAGGCCTTCGCCGCCGTTGCGCTGATGCAGCTCTATGAGCGGGAGGCGATGAGGCTCGACGAGCCGGTGGGCGCCTATCTTCCGGAGCTGCCCGAGCTGTGGAGGCCCATTCCGGTCATTATGCTGCTGCGGCACGCCTCCGGGCTGCCCGACTATCGGAACGCCGAGGGCTGGCGCTATGACGCGCCCTATACCTTTTCTCAGCTCCTTTCCCTGATTGCGGACCTCCCGCCGTCCTTTGAGCCGGGGACCGCCGTGGAGCAGAGCGCCACAAACTTTCTGCTGCTCACCGAAATCGTGGAGCGAGTCAGCGGAAAGAGCTACCACGATTTTGTAAAGGAGGGCCAGATCGATTTCCTGAACCTGCGCCATACCGCCTTCGCGGAGGATCTGCCCTCCTTTTTCACGGAGAATCTCCCGGAAACCGAAAACGTACACCAGCTATTCAAAACGGACAGCCGCTATATCGATCCCACCGAGCCCGCGCAGAGTTATGCCGCAGACGGCACCGCTCTGCCCAGAGCCGATTCCTCCGCCCTCCGCGGCTTCTCGGACATCTGGGCGTCGGCGCAGGATATCTCCTTCTGGGACATCGGGCTCGCAGGCGGCGTGCTGATCCACGCGGCCGAAAACCGCGCCATGGTTTACGCCCCATGGAAGCTGACGGACGGCGAAGATGCTCCTGCCGTGGCCGGATGGCAGTTTTACCATCACCGGGGGCTCATGGATATCAAGGGCTCCGTGCCGGGGTATTCCTGCTTCCTCAGCCGCTTTACCCACCCGGAGGAGCTCGTGTGCGTGACGCTGCTGGCAAACAGGGAGGGTATCGATTTTACGAATCTCGGCCGTCGTATCGCCGGAGCGTTCGGCGATCTGCTCTCCACCAATTACGACGATAATCGGCTCTTTCTCTTCGAGAGTCAGTTCTCAGCGGCAAAGTCCGTTCAGCGTCTGGAAAACGAGCTCAAGCGGCGCGGTATTCCGGTCTTTGCCAAGTTTGACCACGCGGAAAACGCGCGGCATGCAGGCCTTGAGCTGCGGCCCACCACGGTGCTGGTATTCGGCTCCCCCCGGGTCGGCACGGCGCTTATGCAGCTCGACCAGAGCATTTCTCTGGAGCTGCCGCTGCGGGTGTCTGTCTGGGAGGATGAGGCGGGAAGCACCTGGCTCGCGTTCCCGAGAATGGCGGACATCGCCGAAGCCCATGGACTTGAGGGGAATCCGACCCTTCTCGGGATGCAGAAATTGCTTGAGGACGTTGTGAGGACCGCCGGGAACATTTACTGACACATCCTTTTCCGCGCAAGACGATTCGCTTAAAAGCACTCTCCAGGCATCAGGAGCCGCTGCAAAGGGGGCTTCCGGCGGCTCTTTCATTCTCTCCGCCGAACCTCTGAAGCATTTCCCCGCGCCCGGCAAGGCGGCTTTCAAGGGCCGCAGAGCCCTTGCAGCGTCTGAATTTTCGGCGAGGCACTTTTTGCACTCTCTCGACATGACAGACGTCTGTGAAAAAGATATCCGACACTCGTCTCCTCGCGGCAGCGCCCGGCACGGGTCTGCCGCGAGGAGACGCTCGGCGTGAGCGCGAGACGGCTTTTTGACGCGAAGCATAAAAAGTCGCCGCAAGCGACACAAAGCTTGCGACGGCATGGTTGCGGGGCACGCTTTGAACCAGCGGCCTTTCTTTGCCGCAATCCCGTATCCCTTGAAAAGGGCAAACGCGGTCAAAGCGATCTGCGCGGCATGGAAAACCGGGCTGAACGCCTGCTATGCACGGGAATCGGAAGAAAGAACAGATAGGCAAGGTTCCTTTCTCCCGGCCTGATGTGTTTCCACTTGTAAACCCATAATCCGAGTGCTATGATGATTGCGCAGACACCAAAATCATTATTCCGGTTGCCCGATTGAGTTGGGGGAAGCAACGATGAATACGATCAACAATGAAAGAGCGATGAAAAAATCCAAGACTCAGATTTGCTCCGCGCTGATGAAACTTCTGCAGACAAAGCCGTATCGCAGAATCACGGTTTCACAGGTATGCGATTCTGCCGGCGTCTCCAGACCGACCTTTTACAAAAACTTTGACTCGATGGACGCGGTCGTCCGCTTCCGGCTGCTGCAGCTGAAGAAAAATTATCAACGGAGCCACTCCCGCTCCGGCGATATCTGCGCGCATCTCACGGATTTTTACGCCTTTGTCGGAAGCAACCCGGAAATTGATCTGCTGCTTACCAAGGGTAAACTGTTTTCTGTCTTTGAAGACATTCTCAGGGAAGACTACCAGGCTCATCTGATGGGCAAAAAGGACCGGGCCTTTGACAGCACCGTCCTCGAGTACCTGCCCGGCTACCTGTCCGCGACCGTTGTCTCGCTGCTGCGAAAGTGGGTCGAGTCCGGATACAGGCAGACGCCGGAGCAGATGGGGGAACTCACGTCGAAGCTGGTCGACGGGTATGAGGCGCTGCTCTCACCGGAGCCGACCGCAAAGGCCGAAGTCGGCCGCAGCGAGAGCATTTCCGACATCCTCAACAACATTCCCACCGGCGTGTGCGTGCTGTTCATGCCCGACGAGACGCATCAGGAGATCCGCTTCGCCAACACGCAGCAGATGCGGCTCATCAATCCCAATATGCCGGTGCCCGAGACGGTCGACCCGCGGCAGAGCGCGCTCCGGGCCGGCTATTACAAGAACGCGTTCAGCGGCGTGCACCCGGACGATCTGCCTGCCGCGCTGGAGGCTTTCCGGAAAAATTTTCATGAAAAGCAGTTCCGGATCCCGCCGATCCGGCTCAGGACCGGCAGCGGAGATTATATCTGGGTCGCCATGGATGTGACGCTCCGGGAGGATCTGCCGGACGGCAAGCTGTTCTACGCCTCCTATCGCGACGTCTCCAAAGAGGTCCGGCTCCAAAAGGAATTGGACGTTCAGCGGCAGAAAAATGTAGAGAAAACGCTTTTAGACACTATTGGACATCTTCCCGCCTGCTCTATTCTGTATCGGGAGGAGGAAGACGGCGCGATTGTTCCCGAGCGTTTTTCCAATGAATATCTTCTTTTCAGGGGCTATCCAGAAGGTGAAACTCCCAGTGCCGAAGAAAACGCCTTTTTGCAGACGATTCATCCGGATGACCGGGACAATGTCCTTCAGGCGTTGGAAGCAAGCCACGGGGGGCGCGGGCTGTATCCCGTAATTGTTCGAATCCGCATTCGAGGCGACGGGTATAAGTGGACCAGCGCGAATTTTTCCTGGTTTTCCATTTTGGAGATCAAATATCTCTATGTCGTATTCACGGATATCGACGATCTCAAAAAGCAGGAGGCCCAGCTGCAGAGCCAGTATGACGCCGCGCAGTCCTTCCTGGACTCGGTCGCCGACACGTATCTGATGACGCAGCGCTCCAATCTGACGCAAAACAAGATCGACGCGCTGCGCGGACGCGGCGCGCCCCCGGCGAGCTGGGAGGGGCGCAGCTACGACGAACTCGCCGCGCGGATCATGCGGGAGGCCCTGGGAGACGAGGACCGCAAAAGCTGCGCGGAGCTGCTCGACCGGACCCATTTGCTGAGTCTCTTTGAACAGGGGATCATGACCGTGACCAGAGAATTCCGTTCCCGCCCCGCCGGGCAGGAAACGCTCTGGGTGCAGGGCGTCACCACGCTTTCCAAGCACCCGAAAAGCGGTGATGTGTTCGCGTTTTTTGCAATCAGCAACATCCGGGAAAAGAAGCTTACCGAGGCGATCATCAATAACATTATTCAGGAACAATGCGACTACGTCTGCTGTATCGACGCGAAAAGCCGGCGGTTTATGCTGTTCATTCCCAACAGGCGGTGGAGCGGAAAAGAGATCATTCCTTCCGGTTCAGACTATGCAGAAACCCTGAATTCCGTTTTTGTTAAATATGTCGTGCCGGAAGAACGCGAAAAATACAGGGACTTTACGGACCTCTCCCATGTGCTCGCGGCGCTGGAGAATAAGGAGAGCGTTTCGGCTCTGTTCCACAGCGGCGAGGGGGGCGTCACCCGCGTGAAACAGCTGGAATTCTCTTTTCTCGACAGGGCAAACGATCTGATCTCATTGGTGAAAACGGATATCACAGAGGCGCAGCAGCAGCAGCTTGAGCAGGAGAATCGTCTGCGCCGAGCCCTTGAAATGGCAGAGACGGCTACCGCGGCAAAGTCGGATTTCCTTGCCAGCATGAGCCATGATCTGCGCACCCCTCTGAACGGAGTCCTCGGCTTCACGGCCTTTGCGCTGCGGGAGAACGACCCGCAGAAAAAGCAGGAGTATCTCGAGCGGATCTCATCCTCCGGACAGATTCTGCTGGACCTGATCAACGACACGCTGGACCTGTCAAGGCTTGAGAGCGGCAAGGCCGTTCCCGAGCCGGAGGCCGTGATGTCGGACGACCTGATCCCGGCGGTCGTGAACGCGCTGAAGCCGTCCGCTGAGCTGAAAGGCGTTCGTCTGGTCGAGAATCTCAGGGATTACCGAAATGAACCCGTGTGGATCGACAAGCTGAAGGTTAACAAGATCGCTCTGAACCTGCTCTCCAACGCGATCAAATTCACGCCCTCCGGCGGAACGGTCACGGTGACGCCGTACTGTTCCTCCGCGTGTCCCGGTCAGGCCGGCTGCGGCTTTATCATTGAGGATACCGGCATGGGGATGAGCGAGGAGTTCATGCAGCACATGTATGAGCCCTTCTCGCAGGAAAAGCGGTCGGAGTCCGTGCAGATGCCGGGCACCGGCCTCGGTCTCTCCATTGTGAAACGATATGTCGACCTTCTGGGCGGTACGATCCGCGTCGAAAGCCGCCTGCATGCGGGTACCCGCTGGGAGGTCACGCTCCCCGTGACAAAACTTCAGAATGGTTTGAAGGATAAGCCGAAAGCGGAAAGTCTGGAGGTCCTGAAGGGACGGCGAATTCTGCTGTGCGAGGACAATCAGATGAACACCGAGATCGCGTCCATGCTGCTGAAGGATAAAGGAATGTTGGTAGAAACAGCTGAAAACGGCGCGATCGGTCTGAAAAAATTTTCCGCTTCCCCGGAAGGTTACTACGATATCGTACTGATGGATATCCGCATGCCGGAGATGGATGGACTGCAGGCGGCAAGGCAGATCCGCGCCCTGAATCGTCTCGACGCCGGCACCGTTCCTGTCATTGCCATGACGGCGGACGCCTTTGAAGAGAGTATTCGCGAAGCAAAGGATGCCGGCATGAACGCATATATCACAAAACCGGTCGAACCGGGGAAGATGTTCGAAACGCTGCGGCGCTGGGCGGAGAAGTGACGTCCGACATTCAAAATAATTTCGGCTGATTTGAACACAGAAACGCCCTTTTTGAAATACGGGGTAATTTCAAAAAGGGCGCCAGTAGAATTCCGGGACAAGGCGGGTTCAAAGCCTGCCCACATGGGATCTCCTGCAATCTGCTTCTATGGGAAACAAGCTCAAAAACGAAGCGTAAAAAGTCCTGAAAAGGGCGATGCCGCCCCAGCAACGAACAGCTGGGGCGGCATTGCATTGGGATAAGCTTATCTATAATAAATAAATTAATATACCATCATCATTTAGAAGCCAGCGGCATGTGGCAGCCAAATGGTGATTTGTGGAAGAGCAGTGAGTACAAACAGCAATACAATGTCCAGAATCATAAAGGGAACCATTTTGCGGACAATCGGTGCGACCTTGACCTTATTGACCGCAGATGCAACAAACAGGCACATACCCAGTGGCGGAGTAATCAGTCCAATAGTAACGGCTATGATGAATACGACGCCGAAATGGATCGGATCCACGCCGATGGAATTCATGATCGGAGCAACGATCGGCGCGACCAGAATAATGATTGCAGAGGAGTCGAGCCATGTGCCCATGAAGAGGAGCAGTACCATAATAAGGGCAAAAATCACGGTGGAGTTATCGCTCAAACCGAGAATAAAATTTGAGAAGGCAACAGCGAGGCCGGTCCTTGCCATCAGCCAACTCAGCAGGTTCGACACGCCAACGACAAAGAACATCGTGGTCGAATCACGCATCGTCTGCTTTCCGGCGCTTATCAGGTCGGCCGGCTTGAGATTGCGGTAGAATACAAAGCCAAGCAGCAGCGCGTAGCCCACAGCAACAGCAGCAGACTCAGTTGGAGTCGCCTTTCCGGAATAAATTCCCCCAATAATGATAATGGGCATGAGCAGGGGAGGAATGGCCTGCAGTGAGATCTTGCATTTTTCAGCGCCGGTGTAATGAGTCTCAACTTTCGGAAGTCCTCTTTTCTTGCCGATCACAACGACGTAAGCAGCCTGGCAAAGGCCCATGAAAATACCTGGCACCAGTCCGCCCAGCAGTAATCCGCCGATAGATACGCCTGTGACCGACCCATAAAGAACCAGGGTGATGCTGGGCGGAATGATGGGCCCCAGCAAGGCCGAGTTGACAAGATTTGCGACGGACCAGTGCTTATCATAGCCCTGTTTTTCCATTTCCGGGATAAAAACGCGGCTGAGAGCGGCAGTATTTGCCAGCGCAGAGCCTGTAATGCTGGCAAAGATCATGCCGGTGAAAATACAGACGAAGGCGAGACCCCCGCGAAAGCGTGCAAGCGCCATGCTGCAGAAATCCATCAGCCGCTTGGTAATACCTACGCGGCTCATAATGTCCGCCGCAAGAATAAAAAACGGGATAGCCATCAGCGTGAAGCTGTTGATGCCCGCCTGCATTCTGGAGGCAAGAATTGAGAGATCCAAGCCGGTCTGACTCAGCCAAATGACACCCGTGAGGCCGATGCTGACGCCGATCGGCATGCCAGAGAGCAGCATAACAATAAAGGCAATAACCAACAGTGCCCCGATCATTCAGGATCGCCTCCTTTCTCTTTCTTCTGGGGTTTCTCTGTTTCTTCCTCCAGGTCTCCTTCTTCGTACGAAATGGATCCTTTAAGCTGTAACACTCTCTTCCAGATGAGATATATGCTGTAGAACGCCATCATTAATCCGCCGATGCCTAAGGCAAGATAGAGGACATCCCGCGGCAGATTACTTGCCGGCAAAACTGCATTTATATTATCCCACGCATAGAGATTGCCTGATTCCATCAAGAGAAGCGAGAAGACAAGGGTTAAGATATCGAAGATTAGCAGAGCAACAACCTGCGCCTTTTTATTAAGTTTTTCGAACAGAAATGTCAGGGCTACATGGCCGCCTTCGCAGAGCAGCAATCCTGTCGTCAGCATGGCCATCCAAACCATCAGCAGTTTACTGATTTCCTCTGCCCAGGAAAAGGAATTTCCGGTAAACATACGGATCAGCGTATTAAGCAGAACAATAAAAAACATGCCCCATACGCAGACGTTACCAATTATCTCAATGGCCTTATTGCTCCCCTTAATCAGTTTTGTCGCCTTATTAAACAAAATATACGCACCTCCTTGTATAGCAAACGCCGGCACGAACGGGCGAGGCATCCGCCCGTGCTGGCGTTTGCTATTCATTGCATCCGCAGAATTTGCTTACTTCACAGTGTAGCCCAAGCGTGCGTCAGAATCGGAAAGTGCCTGATCCAGGCGATCCATAATCGTTGGATCGTCAAGCATCGTAGTTTTGATCAGGTCCTTTACGGAGGAAGTCGCATCCTTAAACTGCTTCAGTTCATCCGCCGTAGTAACATGAACCTCCATGCCGAGGCTTTCCAGCTTTTCCAGACCAGAATCTGCAATAACGGCAACAAAGCGGCGGGCAAAGGCTTCGGTCTCTCTGAACGCCTGATCCACAACCGCACGCTCATCGCCGTTCAGGCCTTGATACCAACTGTCGCAAACCATTGTAAAATCATAAGAGGCGAGATGCCCATCAGTTGAGATGTACTTCTGGACTTCGTTTAGGTTCGCTTGCAGGATTGCCGGGACTGCATTCTCCTCACCATCGACAACATTGGTCTGCAGTGAGGTGTAGAGCTCTGTCCAGGAGATTGGAGTACCCGGAGGTGCCCGTTTCAAAGCCCCTGCGCACACCCCATTTAATGTTCTGACTTTTATTCTCGCTTTCTGCCTGAGCAAGTGCCAAGTAGGCAGTAAGAAACACCTGCATTTTTCGATCATGGAGCCAAATGTTTTCAACTTCAAAATAGACGTCCACACCCAATGTATCTATCTTTTGAAGCGCCTGAAGCATTTCCAAGGTATTGCGCCCGAAACGGCTGATTGATTTTACAAGAATCAGGTCAACCTTATTTTGTTCGCACAGCTTCATTAATTTCATGAATTCGGTGCGCTTTCTTTCCCGCAATCCGGTAACGCGCTCAGTGAACACCCAGGCATTGCTCCAAACAGATACGCCGTTAATCAAATTCGTGAAATGTGCTTCCTGCAAAACAAGACTGGATGCCTGTTCTTCTGAATCCGTACTGACACGACAATAAGCTGCAACTCTGAGTTTTTCAGCGCCCGCATGCTTTTTCAGGTATTTATCGGGTCTTTTCGCCTTGCTCTCCAACGACATTCCCACCCATTAAGAAGATAATTCAATTTTATCAGGGCAAGGGTGAGAAAGATAGTCCCTTCTGGTTGGATCGGCGCAGCTTTTCGGCCTGAACCTTATTGAAAACTTCATCTGAGATAATTGCCGAGTGGTGCTCTGAGTAAAGATACCGGTTGCAGATGCCGTCGTTTTTTATTTGCGAAGCTCCAGTACTGATCGTCTTCTGAAGCAGAACTTGGCCAATATATTTCTCGTTGGACAGCAGTTTGTCGATCGCCTCGCGATTCCACTTTGGTTTCCCGGTTGGGGAAACGATGTTTTGTTTCTCCAAGCCGGCAGCAATCTTTCCGAGGCTGTCTCCCGCGAGATACCACTGAAATATCCATGCCACAACTGCCGCTTCCTCTTGATTGATCATCAGCTTGCCATCCGAGCCGGAATCATACCCGTAACACTTGCGTGCGGCCATTTTCGAATGACCACTTTGAAAGCCCGCACGAAGGCCGGCTTTTATCGTTTCGCTTTTTTCTATTCGCATAGTCTCCTCCTTTTGACACGATACGAAATTGAAATAAAAAAAGTTGACAGATTTCTTGTCGAAATCTGTCAACTTATCTTGGCAATGGGGGACATGCATATTCCGTTTGCATCCTGCCACCTGCACGGAAAAATCCTGCCACTCTGCCGGTAAAAATCTGCCACGTTACCGGATTTCCTTGCCAGTAATCACCAATATTGGCAAAATGTAATTAGCACGCC
>Ga0268263_1001233_pt1 | contig 24384 bp, 23 predicted proteins | sample Biomet5_FD_190358 | JGI IMG/M metagenome (GOLD analysis project Ga0268263, IMG submission 190358) | Microbial communities from bioreactor (seeded with sewage sludge) at LBNL, California, USA - Biofuel metagenome 5 (SPAdes) (version 4) | ecosystem: Engineered > Bioreactor > Anaerobic >... | reverse complement strand
TTCCAGATCAAGTATCTCTCCCTCGGTATAGAATTCTTCATACGCTTTTTCACCGGAAGTATCCGAATTGAAATAATATACCGGCCAGTATTTGGTATCCGCCGGCATTTGAGCGGCATATTCTTTTGCACCTTCCTCGGTATCAAAGGGGATCACTTCCATACCCATGGTTTTTACAAATATTTCCGTGATGTCTTTAAAGGATGTGAGTTGGTTTTCCTCGAGTTTTGGGAAAAATATTTCTCCACTCTTTCCCAGCATACAGGCCATCATACAAATCTGTCCAGACTCATCCGGAGAGACAAAATAACGCTTTACATCCGTTGGAACGGAAAAAGGCTGACGTTGCATCAAACGATAAATAAATCCATCCAAAAGGCTACCATTGGAAAAAGCTACATTGGCAAAACGGGCTGTGGTTATTGGAAAATAATTGGCATAAGCCATAATCATCTCTTCCATGATCTTTTTGCTGGCTCCCATAATATTTACAGGATTGGCAGCCTTATCCGTTGATACACAGAAAAAATGTTGAGGTGGGTATTGCCGTAGTACACTCAGAAACTTCTCTGCCCGAATGATATTATTTTCCAACAATGCGGTAATGCTGTAATGATCTTTTTCACTGCGGACATGTTTGTGGGCGGCAAAGTTGGCAACAATGTCGAAAGGTCCTTCGTTTTTTAGTATTCTGTAAAATACCTCATCATTAAAATTAACCGGGTAGGTCTTGTAATTTTCCGGGACATAAGTACCCAACGTACTTCTTAAATTGCGGGTTAACTCCGCCAGGTTATTTTCACTTATATCTACTACATACAACTTTGAAGGTTTGTACTTCAAGACTGAACGGATATATGAAGAGCCGATAGTTCCTCCTCCTCCAATGACAAGGACTGATTTCCCAGAAATCGCCTCAATGAGTTTTTGATTATACTTTACCAGATCATTTTGGAAAAAGCTTTCTTTACGATTGGTGATGTGTTGGTTGATGAAATTGTTGATGTCTATCATGGGATTAGGGTTATTGGCTTTGGCTGTTGGCATTGGCTTTGGCTTTAGCTTTAGCTGGTTATCATTATTTTTTAAGTTTATTTATCAAAAAATTGATCTGTTTTTGAAGGACATTAAGCTCATCAAAAAAGGAAGCCAAGTCAACTTCGCCTAAATAGCCAAGCTGCTGGGCGATGATGATTTGCGTTTCAACCTCAAAAGCAGAACCTTGTGCTATTTCCAGAAAATGTACGAACTCTTTTTCAGATGTCCGGGATGAACCTTCAGCAATGTTGGATGCTATAGATACTACAGCTCTTTGTATCTGTGATGACAATCCATATTTTTCAGTTGAAGGAAAATTCCCAGTTAACAAATAAACCTCTTTTGAAAGTTTTATTGCACTTTTCCAGATATCATATTCGCGGAAATTTCTCATTTTTTGGCTGTTGGCATTGGCTGTTGACTTTGGCATTGGCTGTTGGCGTTAGCTTTAGCTTGTTGGCTGATATTAGTTGGCTAATGGCTTTGAAATTAGCATTAGCTTTTAGCGTTGGCTAATGGCTAACAGCTAATGCTAATGGCTAACAGTTAGCGGTTCTTCCCGTATCCCGGTATTATCGCACTACTTGGCAAATTCACCACTCTGTCGGCAAGCCATTTGGAGTTTTCGAGACTATCAGTCTGACAATTGGCAAACATAGGTAAACGATTCATGAGTTCCCAGATGGGGCGGGTCATTACACCATGGCTATTGGTAAATTCTAAAATTTCATCCCGTTGTGCCCGGTCTTTGGTTATGATTGCATTCAGCCAGTAATTGGATTTACAGTCTTCCGGTTCGGTAAAGAATTCAAATTCCGTATCTTTAAAGAACTCTTTATATTTTTCGGCCAGGTTGCGTTTTCGTGTAAGCAAATGATCAAGGTTTTCCATCTGGGCACAGCCCAAGGCTGCTGCAATATTGGTAAGACGATAGTTGTAGCCGATCATGTCGTGACGGTATTCCCACGGATGAGGAATTTTTGCCTGTGTGGTGATGTGTTTTGCCAATTTAGCAAGGACTTCATCATCGGTGAGTATCATTCCTCCTCCCCCGGTAGTGATAATTTTGTTACCATTGAAACTCAGTATCCCGAATTTGCCAAAGGTTCCGGTATGTTTGCTTTTATAATAACTACCAATACTTTCGGCTGCATCTTCTATCAAAGAAATATTGTAACGATCGAGCACCTGCACCAATTCATCGAGGTGAACGGGATGGCCGAAAGTGTGCATAGGGACACAGGCTGCAATACGGTGATGGGTGTGTTTATTATAAGCTGTTGGCTGTTGGCGTTGGCCGTTGGCTATTAGCTGTTGGCTGTTGGCTGTTGGCATTGGTTTCATCACCACATTCTCCGAAAGCCATGCTTCTACGGCTGCGGGAGAAAGGCCCATGGTGTCCCTATCTACATCAAGGAAAACGGGATGTGCACCGGTATAACTAATGGCATTGGAAGTAGCAATAAAGGTAAGTGACTGGGTGATGACTTCGTCATCGCGTTGAACTCCGCTTAACTGCAAAGCGATATGAAGCGCCGATGTACCATTCATGGCAGCTATAGCATATTGAGCACCTGTGTATTCGGCACACATTTTTTCAAAACGGCCCACAAATTCGCCTACGCTGGAAACGAAATTGGACTCAATGCATTGCTGCATATATTTTATTTCATTCCCGATGAAACGGGGATCGTGAAGCGGAATAAAATCCGTGGGCTCGTTAAATGTAGTGCGGATGAAGTCGGTTAGTTTGTGGAATTTTTGCATTGTTAATTATATTTATAGTTCTTTAGTGTAAACATTCGACAGGCTATCACCATGAATCGCTATCCGTGTAGCTAATACAAACCCATTTTTTAAATAGAACTTATTGGCACCAATAAGCGATTCGCCTGCAACAACCTTATATTTTTTTATTCCTCTATTCCGAAGTTCCTCCTCCAGCGAATAAAGAAGTTGTGTACCAATATTCCCTTTCTGTGCTGATGTATCTACTGAAATGGAAAGTAACTCAGTAACCGGCAATATTTGTTTTTCTGAAGTATTTTTTGATTTTACCGGTGCACAATAGGTCTCAAACAGAGGAATAATGATTGAAGGCTTCCTAACTAGGCGCCAAAGTATTTTTAAAAGACCTGCCGGATTTAAAAACACAAAACGTTTCATCATGTCTTCCGAATTAATTGAACAGGAAACAAAACCAAGTATCCTTTCCTCTTTCTTATATACAAGTACCAATTCAGTTTTTACCAGGAAGGAATACAGCGATTTTAAAAAGCTTAATCCCAGTTTCGAGAGAAAGCCTTCAGTAATAGTTTTATAATGAAGATTTGCAAAGGAAGCTGCATCTTCAATTCCTGCTTTTTCGATCATCAGCTTATATGCGATATTATTTTTGAATAACTTATATCTGTTGTGTACGATTTCTCGAATAAATCCCTTGCCTTAACTGACATTATTTGTAATTGATCCGGTGATTTCAATATATTTTCAATTATTTCTTCAAATTTTTTTAGATCACCAGACAATACTTTAAATCCACAATTTACATTTTCAACCACATCACCAATATCACTTGCCTTGTCAGTGCATGCAATTACCGGTAATCCAACTTCAAGATAGGATGTAAGACGCGAAGGGAAATTTGGAATAGTGAACTTTGGATTAAGGAAAATAAGCCCAAGATCCGCTGCCAACAACATTTTTCGGAATTCTGACGAAGAAACTCTTTTCTGAAAAATCACATTTTTATATTCACCTTCTTTCAAGCATCTTTCTATCCGTGTATACCAAGTACCTTCGCCAACAATTAAAAATTGAACTTTAGGTTGATACTGGTATGCTTTGATAATCTCCAGCAAAAAAGGAATACCTTGCGATATCCCCAGGTTACCGCCATAAATCAGTAAAAGATCTTGTTCACTTATAGCCAATAACTTTCTAATCTGCGATCTGGTGTTACTTTTTTCTTCTTTGCCAATTACACTTCTGTTTTTAATACTGTTTGGACATACCTCAATATTTTCGGTTTTAAGACATGGATTATTATCTTTCAGATAGTTAACATTAGCTTGCGACATGCATCCAATAAAGTCCGACAACTGATAGGTTTCCTTTTCTTTCTGTTTAAAATACCAATAAACCGGGTTCCACTTGGCTAATAATCCAAGATCAACGGCATTCTGCGGGAAAATATCTTTTAATAATAAATAGGTTGAAGCATTTGATTTTTTTCTCAAATACCTTATTATTTTGTTATATTGAATGGGTGGTGTTGAATAAAGAATTAAATCAAATAAAACATTGGAGATATTTTTCTTTATTCCTTCTATTAATTGTGACTGAAATTGTAATAATGCTATACCTTTTGTGACATAATTTGGATTTGAGGTAATATTTCCCGTTTTTACCCTTAATACTTTAATTCCATTGGATTCCGTTATAAGATGCGTTTCTTTTCCATAGCGTTTTTCAATGGAGCAAATCACATAAACAGTATGCCCATTCCCAGCAAATTCCTCCATAAGGTCAGAATACAGATTTGACTCTGAGGAATTCCTTGGATAAGCAATGGTAATAAAAGCTATTTTCATTATTTGCATCAACAATAAAAGAAGAAAATCAATAAAATATTCTTTTTAAAAAATATTTATTTTATGAACATTTAAAATTTTACCAGAATAAATCTTTACTCCATCCCGGTAAATTGAAGAGGTTTTTTCCTTAAACCTCCGCTCTGTAGGTAATATCATTATATCCTTAATGCCTTTGGCTTTTAAAATAACCTTGGGAAGTCTGTATAAATGTCGGGACTTTTTATGTCAGAAATACAATTTAAAATTATAAAATGTATTTACATACAAAATTAAATTAAAAAATAAACAATAAATCCAATATTTTAATTATTAGATTTATAAATTCCAGCATTGGTAAGTTCTTTCTCACTTGGTGCAGTAATAAGGACAGCTTTCAATCTTCCATAGTATACAAACATACTTCCTCCAGCAGCTGCATGAGCGCCACCTTTATGTATGACATCCTTCAAATCCTCAATTCCAGCAGCCCCACCACAAGCTGCTACAGGAATCCTTACGGACTCAGAAATCATCTTAACAAGTGTAAGGTCATAACCTTCCATCATTCCATCCCTATCGATAGAATTGATGAATATCTCACCCACACCAAGCGCTTCGGTTTTCTTTGTTAATGCTAAAGGTGAATTTTCAATTACTTCTTGGCCATCACTAATAACACATTTATATTCACCCTTTACCAGCTTTGCATCAATTGATGCAACAATACTCTGACTTCCAAATTGCTCAATAACCTCCTTAACCATTTCCGGGTTACGAATTAAACCAGTATTGATAACAACCTTCTCGTAACCTATAGCCAGCAACTTTCTGACTTGATCCACGGATGTGATTCCTCCACCATAACTAAGCGGCATAAAGGCCTCACTTGCTATATCTTTCAGCAATTCAAAATCGAGCTCCCGATGATTTCTTGTGGCTCCTATATCCAAAATAGAAAGTTCATCAATGCCCTTTCTATTAAATATCTTTACAGCATTAACCGGATCACCCAAATACGTCGGATTCTTAAAATTTACCGTTTTTATCAAATCCCGGTCATCAATTAAAAGAACCGGGATAATTCTTGGTCTTGTGAACATATCAGCAATTCTTTACGAAATTATTAAATAATGCCATTCCAAAGTCATGACTCTTCTCCGGATGAAATTGAACACCATAGATGTTGTTTTTCACAACAGAAGCAGCAAACTCATAACCATAATCGCAAGTCATCAACACATTCTCCTTGTTATCACATAAAGCATGATAAGAATGTACAAAGTAATATCGCTGCTGCCCTTCCAGATTATTTATCAACGGATTCTTCTGCTTGAATTCTACTATATCCCAACCCATGTGAGGAATTTTTAATTGAGAGTTTTCATCAAAACGAAAACGAATATTGTCAAATGGTATCAAGTCTAAACCAGGCAACTTGCCTTCCTCACTCTTTCTACCAAGCAACTGCATCCCAAGACAGATACCAAGTATTGGTTTCTTAGCTTCGATTGCCTGCTCTTGAATTACTTCTATAAGATTTTTCTCCCTCAACTGAGCCATTCCTGCATCAAAAGCACCAACACCAGGCAGGATTAATTTACCCGCAGATTCAATAGCTGTCTTCTCAGATGTTATTACTAATTTCTCACCAATAACCTTAAGCATATTGGCTATAGATCCCAGATTTCCTAAGCCATAATTTATAATAGCAATCATCTTATCGTATATTTCTATTTTCAATTCCGAGAAGTTTGCAAACTGCAACACCTATTTTCAATATCCATAATGAATTTTTGTAATCCAAGGGAGTCTTATTTTCTTGTTCGATTATAGACTCAAATTCTTCGGTACTTATGCCTAATTTTTTAGCCACATATGCTTTATCCAGTTCCATTTGATCCGGATCATATGGAGGTTGTTCAAGAATTTTTAGTGCTTCATCTCTGGTTCTTGTTCCGGCAAGTATTTCATTGGATAGAACGTTTTTTCTTGTATCAAAACCAAACTTGCGCGGCAAGTAATATCCCTCAAAAAAACGAGTAAAGACATTTTCATAATGTTTATTTTCATATCGAGTCCACCCAAATTTTTCATGTAGTAAAGCTACAGCTTCTGATTTATTGTAAACGACATAGTCCAATGGATAGATTCTTTTCATACCATAGAGATATTTATAAAGAACTCTATATTTTAATATACTACACATTGGGAAAGTTTTTAACTCTCTTTTGCCAAATTTTTGATGAATGTCTTTTGCCATACGAAGGTCATTCAGGAACAACCATTCCATAGGAGGTCTAATAAACTCTGTTGCACTATTTGAACCTGTCAAAACATATTTGATCTTGTGCTTAATAGCATAATTATAAAGACCGGCAAAAATAGCGTGATCCTGAGGAAAGTCCTGGGAAGATATTGAAGCTTTAAAGAAAGACAATTGTAGGTCACTCATTTCCTTCCAATTCACGACCTCGGTGTACATATCCAAATCAAGCCCTTTGACAATTTTTTCGATGTTTTCTACAGCCACATTTAAATTCCATCCAGTATCTACTACGAAAACTAAGGGTTTAAGATGCATTACCTCTTTAGCAATATATGTAAGATAAGAGCTATCTGCGCCACCGCTTAGTCCGAGTATACAATCATACTCACTATTTTTCCCAGCCTTCCTAATCTTTGCCGCAAGCTTTTCCAGTTCATCAAACCTGTTCTCATGTGGTTTCCAATAGGACTTTATGTTTTTTTCATAGTTCCTGCAATGATCACAAACACCATTTTCATCAAAAGTAATTTTTGAATCGGTGGTGTCCATGACACAATTAGTGCAAATTTGGTAATCCATATTCGATTCCTTCCTTTTTTACCTTATTTTCTAATTCTTTTATTCAGTCCTAATAATTGATAGAGTTTGATTCCAAGCTTGAATAAAATATGCGTTGTATTTGTAATGGAGATTTAATTATTGTAGTTTGTGATGAGACATAAGTTCTTCTTCGCTTATCTCAAGTCGCTTAGACACATCTTTAAACATTTCCATACATTCATTCTCCGATAAAGGTGGGGTCTCTAAAATACCAAGAGCTTCGGTGCGTGTCATTTGACAAGTGAGAACTAGACTTGACAGTTGAGATCTTCGGATATCAAAGCCAAAACGAGTTGGAAACCACCACACTTCAAGAAATTTAGTAAGTAAATCCTCGAAATACTTCTGTCCATAGGCATGAAAGCCATACTCGCGTTCTAGGGTTTCAATCACATTTTCCTTAATATATGGTACATAATTGAGCAAATGAAGTGTTTTTATCCCTTTCACATAAGGAAGCCAGAACTTGTGTTTGAAACCTGATGTGTATACATAATTCTTTGTCTTTATGTTGTCATATTTCTTCAGCACATCCTTAATGTAAGTCTTATCGGCTGTTGAACCTGCACCTTCAAACCAAGATTCCGGGTCGGCAACAATTTCTGTGCTAATATTGTACCCATTCAGGATATACTTCACACCCAACTACTGTGAATACTTGTCAATCTGAGCAATGAAAGCATGATCCTGAGGTACATCCAAACCTGCGTGTCAAGTATTGAAGAAAGCTATTTGCATTTTACGCATTTCTTCCCAATCCAATTTCTGAATATTAAGATGAACTCCAAGTTTATCACAAAGTCTTTTAATATTCTCTTCAGCAACTGGAAGATTCCAGCCAGAATCAATATGAAATACAAACGGGCGAAGTCCCCATTCAGTTACTGCAAGATGAAGCATATAACGGCTATCAAAACCTTTGCTAAGTCCTAATATGCAATCATACTCCTTATCTTTTCCTGAAGTCTTAACCTGATGTAAAATTGCTTTAAGTTCTGCTTTGTGTCCATTACCATGATTCCACCAAGGAAGAATTTTATCTTCATATTCTTTACACCTTTTACAAACACCATTTTCATCGAAAACAATGTTTTTATCTGTTGTATCCATTACACAATGAAAACAAACTTGATAAGGCCTAATTTGCTTAAAATCCATAAATAATAACTTTAACAATTTAAGAAAGTCGATTTACTATACAAATATATATTTGTCACTTTTTCTCTTATGAAAAAAATCAATGAAAATAAAGATCAACCAAAATTTTCTCAAAAGCATAAATATCCACTTTTACATCATTAAGAAAACGAATGCAATTGGCTTCATATTCAATATTATTAAATGATTTCCAATAGTCTTCAATGGCAGAATCAAAACTTTGGTTCTGTCTTATTACCACTCCAAGACTATATTTTTTTACTACTCCAGCTTGATAACAACTATCATTAACAATCATCGGTTTTCGAAACAATACAGACAGATAGAATCTATTACTCATCAAGGTGTCACTATTAGTATCTCTTGTAAAATATATATTTATCATATCTGAGTTTTCAACAATTGAATTCTCATCTGCTTTATCATAGCGGCCTGAGAACAAAACATTGAAAGAATTTAATTTCTCAGCATTTTTTCTTAATGCAGGAAGAGCAATCCCTATTCCGGAAAAAATGAGGTTATATTTGTTATTATTAGCCAGTTCATCAATTAAAAGCGAATTTGCCTTTGTGTCACGTAATTGGCCAATGGTCAGTATATTATAAGGTAAAACCGGTTTTTGTATTATTTTAGAATTAATATGATCATTAATGATATGAAGATTTGTGTTGTGAGAAACAATAAATTTGTTGTTTCCATGTTTTGGTAACCATTTTAAAAAACCTTGTGAAGAAATTACAGTGTATGCAGAATTAAAAACCAAACGATTTACTATCTTCTTCAAAAAAACGACTTCGCAAATTGGCGAATAATCTCTAATGTCAAAAATAAAACTTCCTTTGTACTTCCTCATAAACAAAACATCAAAATAAATTGCATGAGCAATTGTAAATACTACTATATAAGAAAATTTATTTTGTGCAAGTACATTTTTTGCAAATCTATAGAATCCGTAGACTTCGAAAATTTTTATCCACCAAGGATAACGATTATTAGTAAAATGATTGTATGGAATATAGTTATTCGGAATATTTGAAATATCATCAAGATGTTTATTCCAGTATACAAAATCAAATGGAATATTATTCTTTTCAAAAATATCTATGTAAGAATTAATATATGGAGAATCTTTTATTGGCGAACCTCCAATCAATAGGACTTTTTGTTTATCCATATATTTATTGTTTAAAACTCTAAATTCAATTATTTCATCATAAAGCATTATTTGTTAATTGGGTAAAAAAACAACTATAATTGTTCATTTTTGTAAAGAAAGCCATACATCATAAATGATTCTTATAATGGATTAAATGTATAATTCTCAGATATTTTTGTTGCAAATACAGTAATATTAATCAATATAGTTTCAGTAAAAGATTCTTTTTTCTAGCTTCTAAAGCCTTTTGTATCCAATAAAAAAAGCAGTACACCAAAAAACAATCCAAAGTAAGTCAAATATTTATAGCAGTACATGTAAACATAGAATGACCCAAATTTCTTGCCATTTATTCCTAAACAGATATTCCAATACCAACAATAGGAGATTGAAGAAAATATTTTATCGGATATATTATTATAGATTCCATTCTTGAAGATGCTGTATTTACTTCACCCATTGTTAATGCAGCATTTGCCTCCTCTTGTTTTCCAAACATTTTACAATACAAGAATCCATTAGCTGAAGCAAGTATATCTACAAGGAACTTTACTTTCACCGCATGGGTTTGGTATAATAATTGCGGTTTTCATATATATTTTTGTCTTTAAATTTTATTTTTTAATCTTGTTTTTATCTGATGTTAATGGTAACCAACAATGGTTCTTCGTCGAATTTAGTGATGCTATCCTGCACAAGATGATATAACTTTGCGTTTTAGTAGTTCAAAACTTGATCTGCCATACATTTGGCGCTTAATATTTTTCAAACGATTTACAGGTTTATTAATTTGTTTGTCTCATTGTATAAAGTTACTTTTTTCAATTATTGTTTTCGTTTTTCATAATAAACTCCAATACTCTTTTTGCCTGATAATTGTTGTTTTTCTTTTCTAAGACAAACTGCTTTGCATTTTTACTTTTTTGATTTAACTCTTTATCTGTCAATTCAATTAATAAGTGCTTTAAACTTTTATAAATACCATTATCACTTTCATCTTTAAATAAATAGACATAATTGTGGTACTCCAAGGGCATTCCTGGTAACACAGTTGTTAAAACCGGTGTGCCCGACACCATATATTCCATGTTTTTCGAAGGGAAAGAATACTTAGTAAATTCTTCTTTTGTAGGTCTGGGATTTACTAATAGTGTAGCCTCTAGTTCTGCTTCCACAATCTTGTCGTTGTGAACTACACCAAAATAGCGCACTCTATTATCTTTTGTAGTATACTCTTTTATTTCATCAATCATATCACCATGGCCATAAAGATGAAGCTCTATGTTTGGATCTTCTAATTTCATGAAACCTTTGATTAAATCCCTCAATCCATATTTAGCGTATAAGCCACCTGCATACATTATACTTCTTACCTTATTGTCACCGTCACTTTTAATATTCTTAGTCATCATGCTCATATCAGCATCTACTAATCCCTCCATTATGATATAAGGTTTTTGTTTTCTATTTATGACTTCATTAATCTGCTCTGTCAATAATATGTAAGAATCGTAATATTCTATTATTAAATTAATAAAATAGGTGGAGAGCTTTTGTTTTATAGTAGGATTTGTTTCTTTTATAATTCCTGCAATATCCGTAACGATTCCTACTGTCTTTACACGCATTATCTTACCGGCTATCAAAGAGCCGGTGCTGATAGATAGTTTTAAAGTATCAAGGATGATTACAGAATTTTTTCTCTTATTATTTCTTATCCATATGATTGTTTTGAAAAGAGAATACAGGAAAACTACAACATTGTCCAATCCTTTTGTTTTTATTTTAGGACAGTAGTTGAATGATATTCCATTTGCTACTTCTTTACTTTCACATATAAGTTTATCTCCTCCCTTTACTAATACAGGGATATTGGATAAAGTATTTACCTTGCAACCATTGGCATTGAAACCTTGTACCAATAACCAGTTAAATTTTTGGATAGACTGTAGAGGTTCGTAGCCGTTAACCAAAAGTTTATTAATGCAGTCGGGAGAGACTAATGTGGAAACATATAGAATATTCATAGGTAATATATTGTGAAATAAGTTCTAGACTTAAAATTATCCCTTGTTAATACTAAACATTCTTTACTGCAAGTGATTTTCTTCTACTAATTCTTAGAAGTACTACGAGTAAAATGATATTTCCAGGCGAAGTTATGAAGCTAATATCAAACACTGAAAAAATTACTATATAAAATAATATGCTTAGTATAACAAAGTAATTAATATTGTGAGTTCTGTAAAACTTAATCAAAACTCTACGTAGTAAATAACCAAATAAAAAAGGGAAAACAATCACACCAAATATCCAAAAATCGTGATAAAAATAGAAATTCCATGAATAAAGTGCATTCCAGTTCGGTGACTCAGTTGAGATACTGATTTGATCTGACTTCAAAGTAAAAAATTTATCTGATGGTCTATTATAAGGCATGTCAATAGCATGTGATGCTAAGAAAAATATATTCTCTACGCCTGATAAAGTAAGCATACCAAATTTAGGCCCTCCAATTTGATCTAAATAATTATGTTGTAAAGAATAATCAAAGGCTACTGTAGCCCCAACGCTGTATGAAACAACATTTTCTGTTGTTCTCTCAAATCCCCGGGTTAAATTTTCCTTGTTAAATTCAATATTTCCATAACGACTTGAAGAGATGTAAGACATAAGAACAAGCACTAATACTGTAAAAAATGTATATACTGCAATTTTGTTGAATTTTAATGAGTCCTTATTTGTCAGTATAGTCCCTATTAGAATAATAGGTAAAAGTATTCTAATATATTCAACTCTTCCTCCAGATAGGGAGCTATATATAATTAAAGAGATTAGAGATAAAAACCAAATCCAATTCCTTTTGTAGATTGTATAATAGGAAAACAAAGGAGTTAACACTGTATAAAACGGAGAAAGTAAAAATAAGTTAATATACCTAAACCATTTTCCAAATAAAGAATCATCATAATATGCGTTTCTTACAATATTCATTGAGCCTTCCCAAAGTATACTCTTATAAAAGATAGAAAAGAGACTTATAACATAAGCTGTCGTAACAATTAGTAAAAGAATAAATAAAGGATTATTCATAATCCTATCAACTTGACTCTGGAACTGAGGAGTTTTTAAGTTGAATTGAATATTTGGATTTATCTTTACCTTTAAAAAACCAAAAATAAAAGAGTATATGCTGATTAATTGAATTATTATAGTCGTTGTCTGTACCTTATTAAAATCATAAATCTGCTGTGTTGCTAAATACAGTGAAATAAACCAATAAATGATAAAAATTAAAAGTATTCTTTTTGATGCTTTATCAATCCGTTTGTTTTTTAACCGAATTAACAATGTTATTCCTAAAAAAATAATTAGAATATTCATATTTCAACTTAGTGTCTACTAAAATTTGTTAATTTATTTCATATTTACTTTATACACTGCATAATAACTCTTAAAGACCTTGTAGACCTTTTGAATTTTGTTAATTTGCACCCAAATACAAATTAGAACAGTTATAAACGGCGGCAAATATGTTTTCGCACAGATTGTGGAATTTCTCATTAAACGTTACTTCGATCGTCTGGTATCCAAACACAAAGATCGGAAAGCAATGATGGATCAATCTTAACAGAGTTTTATTCTGATTATTATGTTCGGTCAGCTTTCTGGCTGCCATAGCCTAAGGAAAATTACAGATATCACCATTGCCAATGCAAAAAGAGTTTACTTTGGCAGTTCAATAAAGTCTCCTATAGTTTTGTTCCATTCATCCGGGATAAAAGGAACAAATCCACCATCATGATAAAAAGTATATTCACCAAAATAAATATCTCCGTTAAGATTGTATAAATCTATTCTTACATGAGGAATGCCTTCTGAAAGTTTTGTTGCAATATCTATCATTTTATCTAAATTCTTCGGTTTTCCTAATTTGTCATTATGTGGGTGTCCGTGAGCCGAGAAAGGCAACCTAGTAAAATTTAAATCAAAAAAATCAAATTTTGTCTTCCCCCCCTTGAATCTATCTGATGCAATAAAAAGAAGCTTTGGGATACCAGAAAAACAAAAAAATTTATAATCGGATAGATCATTATTTTTTTTATTAAACAGATACTTTTCTGCAATAATTCGAGGTTTGACATGTTTTGAAGCCCACTCCCTGCCTGCATAAAAATAATTATAGTTTAATTTTTTTGTTATTTTTTTTTTTGCTTTGGCAAAATCAGTACTATTTAGAAATTCACTTTTGTTCTTGACGATGATTACACTTCCCGAATCATGAGTTGCTTTCAGCACAAATTGGTCTGGCAGAATATTGAAATCAATATCATCAAAGGAGTCCCAGACACCATAAAACGGTATTAAATATTTTTCTCCAATTTTTTTTGAAATAATTGTGCGCACCTCATATTTATCAACAAGACTAATGTATTTCGGATTTCTATCATTCAACTTTAACCATTGTAACTTTTCCTGAAATGTTCGTGGGTTTTTTAAATTCAATTTTTTTTCCATGAGTAGAAAATAGTAACCATGCAGATACACAACATCAAAAGGTATAATCTTTGATAAACTCCTCCATATCACTGATAGTTTGGAGAAAACGTAACCCTTTAATTTTTGGGGTTTTATATTTTTAATTTTCATGTTCATATTTTTATTTGTTTTTGAAAATTTTTGTATAAATATCTACCATTCTTCTCCTATTTTCCTGTGGGTTATGTCTTATATGTGCCTCTTTTCTTTCGTTTTGGCTTAATTCGATTAATTTTTCGCTATTCATCGAAAAAAGCTTATCCATTAAAAAAGCTAATACTTCTACCTCTTCAAATCTATACATAAATCCGGTTCTACCCTCGGCTATCATATCCGGAACCCCTCCCACATAGGATGCAATTACAGGAACTCCTAAAATTTGTGCTTCGGCTAGTGAGTTAGGGCTGTTTTCGATAGAGGATGGGGCAATAAAAAGGTGTGATTTTAAGAATCTCTCCTTGATTTCTTTTTCTTTCAGTGATCCTAAAAAGATAACAATTGTCTCTAGACTATATTGCCTTATTAATTGTTTAACATATAGTCCATATCCAGATATTTTAATTTTATTTAATAGTTTGTTTCCCCTTGTAATATCTTCGCCCCCCACATATATCTTAATATTAGGATATTTTTTTTTAATAATATTTGTAGCCTTCAAAACCTGATGCAACCCTTTTATTGGATAATATGCCTGAGATAAAAAAATTGAATGTGTTTCAATATCATTAATATTCCAAGAGTCTAGATAAAAGGATGATCTTAATGTACGTGGGCAATAGTGATAATTAATTTTGGGGTTTAGAGCCTTAACATGAGATTCATCCCATGTTGTCCGACCGATAGCATCACTAACACGTTGAATGATTTCTTTTTCAATGATTCCTCTTTGTTTCATATTCTTGTATGAGTGAAAGAGAGTGTCTCTTCTTAAAATATCTCTTATAGTAATATTTTTAAGAATTCCTCTAAAACTAATTCCTGAATAGTAATATCTTGCTATAACGGAAACCAAACCCTGTATCTCTATAATAAAACGTCTATTTGGACATAATTTAATATAGGACAAACTATGCGCAAACTCTGTTCCATGAATCTCTACAATGTCAGGATTAAAAATACTATCAATCTCTCGCCAGTATTTCTCTAAACTACGATTGTATTTGAAATTATTCTTGGGACTTGGTAGCAAAAAATAATCGACTTCATTTATTATATGGTGTTGTAACGTATCACCATTATACAACGAAGTAACCCCAAATGATATAGCTTCTTCTCTCAATGAATCAAGAATAGAATGGAGCCACCCTCCGGTATTGGGACTCTTAATTCCGATTTTATTACAAACGTCAGGAAGAGGTATATTAGTTATCCAAAGAATTCTCATACTGATTAAATTCCAATTATTTTACCAGTAGTTATATAAATAAAATATTTTAGAGCATTTTTTATTCTCATATTAACAGATATGTAAAAATACTTCTTCAACTCTCTTTTTAATTGTTTGCTATTATCTATCTCTGTAGAAAACTCAAACATTGAATTATTATCAATTTTTTGATTTAAAAATTTATTGTATCCTGTTATCTTTACACTGTTTTGTCCAGTCCCATCGTGTCCATAATTTTTAACAAGAGAGTCAATCGGGAATACGCAATACTTATTAAACAAATTTAAATCTGCCGTTATTACCACATCACCTAATATCCTTTTTGTTTTCATAATTCTCAAAAAAGAATTGATTTGACGATTAATCCTTAGCATTTTAAGAGGATTTTTTAATACTGATTCTACGTAACTAAAATCCCATTTGCTTAGCGTATTCTTTGTTTTCCCTTTCCATAAGCCTACTCCCCATGCAGAGTATTCTCTTGCTAAGTAGTGATTGCCATAATTATTATTTATATCAATTGGGTAATTATATCCACATATCGCAAAAACATCTTCAGCATCCTTAAATTTTCTCAAACCTTTATTTATGTATTCTAGAAAATTAGGCGCAAACTCATTATCATCTTCAGAAAGAATTAGTGTCTCATGGTTCTCAAAAATATCATCCATGGTTTCATAAAGATTTCTTTCAACACCAAAATTTTTCTCACGTCTAATTATGTGAACGGTGTTGAACCCTTTGATGGTATCAACATATTCATTTATTACTTTATAGCCCTCCCAATGTGATTCATTAAGTGGATAATCAAGTGCTATGAAGAGGTCTGTTTTATCGGCATAAGTGCAACGGCTGAGCGATTCGACACAATATTTGAAGTGAACATGTCTGTTCAGAGTGGGTATCAGTACCGGTGCGAAATTATTAATTTCTTCCATATTTTATTTTTAGCTGTTTAAAAATTGAATTTGCTTTTTCTTTCTCAATTTTATCAAGGCCAAATAGATAAATGGATACAAGAGTTATTACTACAGAAATAATTACCATTAAAATAAATCTATGTAAATTCTGATCAAATTGATTAACAAGAATGAACAAGGGCAATATGGGCAATAAAACATAAAAAACTTTAAGATATGCTGTTTTAATGAAATATTTCACATTAAAATTAATAATTCTTTTAAGAAGAATTTGCCAGAGAAAAACATTTATTATTGTTGTAGCAATAAAGCTAATAACGATATAGTATGGAGGTAACCCTATTTTAAATAAAATGTAAGCTATAAGAAGACTAATTAAAGATGTACCTGATAAAATTATCTGAAACCATTTAATTTTTCCTGTCGCCTGTACTAAAGCCGGTAATCCCGCACCTAAACCGGTTATTAATGAGTTTATTATTATAAGTTTCGTCATAATAATGGTATAGTCTGGGACTTCACCAAGCCATAATCCGATTAAAAAATCAGTCTCTAAAAGAATTGGAATAGAAAAAATAATCAAAAGAAACATGGTATATTTTGATATATATGCTGCTATAGCAATACTACGATCATTATTACCACTGCTGTAATTTTTTGTAATCTGCGGGATTGCTGCCTGACCTAATGAGCTCGAAAACTGAGAAATAATTCCATTTACTGTATTAGCAATACCATAAGCTGCATTTAAAATAGTTCCAAAAAAGGAGTTTATTATAATTGCCGAGAAAGATTTTTGTCCTACACTTGCAGCTGCGCCTATCATTATCCAGCCCGAAAAACTAATCATTTCTTTGTATTTTGATTTGTCTTTCTGAAATTTCCACCTCACTATTTCGTATGAGTTTTTAAAACAATATATTGCGAATAGCGATGATGAAATTAAAGTAAGAATCATCATCAGTATTGCATAAAGTCTTATTCTGTTTCCGAAGTAATATAACAATAAGATAGATGTTCCCAATATCAAAATACTGTTAAGAATATCAATAATTGCTCTAATTGAAAACCTTTCTAATGCAGTAACAAGGCCTTGGAAAGGTATGCTTAATATGGAAAATACAGTTGCATATGTTGAAAATCTAAGTATAAAAATAGCATCAGGAATTCTCGAAGTATCAATATTTAAATAATGCCTTACATAATAAATGCCAATAATTTCTGTGAAAATTAAGACAATTATCGCAAGAACAATGTGAATAACAAAACTTATATTAAAAACCTTGTTTAAGGCCTCCTTATTATTACATCCCATCTCATAAGCAATGTAACGGTATGTAGTAGAAATCATTACTGTATTGATAAATGCCATCATTACCACAATACTACCGACAATACTATACAGACCATAGTCGTCTACACCAAGTGATTTGAAGATAAATCTAGAGGAAATCAAACCAATTAAAGATGTTATAATTAGTTTAAAATAGAGTATTGCAGTATTTTTTGCTATTAATTTATTTCCATCACTCATTTATCTTATTCGAGCTTAAATTTCATTCCAGAATATGCAACTTGTTAAAAACTTCTTATAAAATTTTCTTTTGACTATAAGTGATAATAATCTTCGCTTCCTTTAATTTATTCATACTGATAATTGTTTTTTAATTTTAGCAGGGATGCCTGCAACTAATGTATTATCTGGTACATTTTCTCTAACGACACTACCTGCACCAATTATACTATTAATGCCGACTTCAACATCAGGAAAAATAATTGCACCTGCACCAATTTGTACAAAATCATTTATTTTACATCTTCCTAATAATGTAGCACCTGGTGAAACTTCACAAAACTTTCCAATTTGAACGTCATGCGTAATAATAGCATTATAATATATAAGTGTACCAATATTTATTTTTACATCATTGCTAATTATCGAACCACTTAGAATATTACAACCATCTTCAATTACTACTCCAAAGCTTCCAATATCTGCTTTTTTACTTATTACTGATGTTATAGTGCCACCTAGTTGTTTGAATTTATTATACATTTTATATCGTAATTTTGGATTCCCTATGCCTATAGTATAACGTTTATCTTTCAAATTGAAATATTCTGAAACTTCAAAATCGGTACTTAAAACGAAGAATTTATCGTATAGTATTTTCGGAATATTCATGGAAATATCATCAAAAAAAGATAAATGATCTATATCATCGTTTTGATACAGTATCTCAAGTACTTCTTTTGCAAAACCTTTAGCCCCTACTATTAACATTTATATTTTTAATTATTTAGCTGCATCGCAGCTATTATTCTGTCTTAATTATTTTGTACTCTTAATAATTTCCTGCAAATCATATCTACCTCTTCTATGGTCAAATCGAAGTAGAGTGGCAAACACAAAACTCTACTTGAAATATCATCCGTAATAGTTAGAGAAGTGGGTTTTAAATAAGGCAGTGATGACGCAAGACTGGGATAGAAATAACGGCGTGAACCTATTTCATTACTGGAAAGCATTTTAATACAACGTTTCATCAACTCTTCGCTATCAAATATTATTGAATAGTAGGCTCCGTTGTTCTCAGATTGCTTGTGCCAAACGGGGCGACGAGCTTGCAGACCTTTTAGATTTTCATCATAACGGGCAGTCAGTTCTCTGCGTTTGGCTATAATCTGGTCTGCAAAGTATAAAACGGCCAAGCCCATGGCTGCATGAAACTCTGAATTTTTACCATTAATTCCTAGTTCGGAGAAGGATTCGAATCCAGAAATACCAAAATTGCGCATCGATGCTATTTTTTTGAGCAAAGCAGGGTCTTTTGTTATTACTAAACCACCTTCAACTGAGTGACACAATTTAGTAGCATGTAACGAAAGTGTAGAAATGTCGCCATATTCAAAAATGGATTTCCCGTTGACCTTTACCCCAAAAGCATGCGCAGCATCGTATATAACCTTTAAGTTATGATTTCTAGCTATCGTTTCTATAGCCACTATATCACATGGGTTGCCATAAACGTGTGTAGCCAAAATAGCAGAGGTTTTATCAGTAATGGCTTCTTCTATTTTTGTAGCATCAATATTTAATGTGTCTGCGTCAATATCCACAAAAACAGGCGTGCATCCCTCCCAAACTATACTTGAGGTGGTGGCGACAAAAGAAAAAGGAGTAGTGATGATTTCACCCTTCAATTCCAATGCTTTAATGGCAAGCCGAATAGCTACTGTACCATTGGTAACAAAAAGCAGATGTTTTACACCAAAGTAGCTTTTATACTCCATCTCCAATTTGCTAGCTAGTGGACCCATATTGGTTAGCCATTCGCGTTTCCAAATACCTTGGAGATATTTCTGATATTCTTCTATTGGAGGAAGAAAGGGTTTTGTTACGGAAATCATAGGTTATTTAAATAAGATACAAGATTTAAAGATAAAATGTAAAGATCTGTATTTGCACTTACACTTTAAGTTGAAAAGTCTATATAAGATCAGACAATTATTTTTTCGTTCAAAACCCCTTCTTTGGTTTTTGAGAGGGGATTTAGTCCGAAAAAATATTCACTCAAATTGTAAGTTGAAGTTCAAACCATCAAATCAGAAATTGTCAAATTAAGTACGAATTATTCCAGATAAAAATACAAATTTTTTATCTTTATCTATTTATTTGTTCGTTTAATTATATTTTTCAAATATTGCTCTGCCATTTTAGTGATTATAGTATTTTTTGCATAGATAGGCAATGTAATAGCTTCAAAGAGTATTTTTTACATTTCTCTCTTCTTTCAATATTCTCTAAAACTTTTAAGCCTTCTCATTCCCTTCCTTCACTATATTCTTCAAATCCAAAATCATTTGAGCATTTTATTAAATTTATTCAACAAGCTTTGTGGTTAGTGTTATGAAGGGACTCCCAATCAATCATAATCTAAGACCGTTACAAAATGTCACAGGGATCAATTTTTTAATTTTGGATTGATAATTTTTTGTTTTTTTGTGATAAAAAAGCCTTTTTTACTATTTTTGTCTTATTATATCTCAATAATGTTGCTGCAAATGAAGGATTTTTCCCTCATTTTTAGCATTGGGACATAATAATCCCAGGTGATCGATATAAATTGTATGCAATAGCTTCCATCAGATGTTGGGTGTACATTTTTGACAACCCCACATAACGGGCTATCCCTCCACCAAACCATCGTTTGATTGACCCAAATGTCCGTTCTGCTTTATACCGGATTTTACTCACTATTTTGTTGAATTGTATTTCTCTTTCTGTTAACTTTCTATTTTTGGCTGCTTTATTCATTATATGATTACGAAGTCGTCTTTGCTGTAATATTGTATCGTTCTTCTTGCTTTTATATCCTTTGTCTGCTTTTACCCAGCTCCCTTTCCCTAATTCACATGTATCTAACACATCTTCTAAATTGCTTATTTCATTTACATTGGCCGCCGTTGTTACTATCCCCAGAACTAATCCTTGTGCATCGGTTACCGTATGTTTTTTATATCCAAACCGGAGCTTCCCCGCTTTTTTTACCCATCTGCCTTCGGAATCAACTCTTGGTTGGGTCTTCTTTATCAATTTAAATGCTGAGGCTTCTTTTTCTCTTTCTTCCTCATTTGGCTCTTGCTGACGATCTTCTACTATTTCATATTCCGTTTTCCCCTTTGGCTTTCTTGGACTATCGGTAATGCTCGCATCTACAATAACTTCTCCCTTAACCAAGATTCGCTTTTTCTCTAATTGTTTGTTCATCGCTTTGAATAATTTTTCGTACACATTCTTTTGGGTAAGTTCGGTACGAAAACGACTGATAACACTATGATCGGGACACTTGTCATCTATACTTAATCCTACAAAACGACTGAAGGATATTCTGTCATTTACTTGATCTTCTACTTCATAATCACTCAAATTATACCAGGTCTGTAAAAGACATATCTTAAAAAGCAATAACCCTTCATAAGCCGGACGTCCACTTACGCTCTCTCCCTTTTGATAATGCTTATTGATAATATTGGAAATAAGTCGCCAATCGATCAATGTATTTACCTGATCAAAAAATTCTGTCTTTACTTTCCTTCTTTCTGCTGCTAAATCAGCAAAACCTATACGTTTCTCATTTTTCATGCTGCAAATATAACAAATTTATTACTATAAACAACACTAATCTAATATTTTATATACCTTTTGCCTTGCAACGGTCTTAATCTCTCATCAACTTCTTCCATTACCCCCTTCACATCATACACCACACCATTTTTCTCGAGTAATCCATTGATATGAAAATCCAGAAACTCGCGGTGAGCAACAGTGAGCATAAGACCGTTGAATTGCGGATTTTTGTTGTTTTATTGTTTTGCTATTTCTTCAAGTGATAGAAAACTGCGAACGCCATATTCATGCTCCACTTCGTCGGGATTGGCCCATGGGTCGAGGATGGTTACATTTATGCCATAATCCTTAAGGGCGCGATAGACATCGATGGCGCGGGTGTTGCGAATGTCGGGACAGTTTTCTTTGAACATAATGCCCAGCATCAATACGCGGGCACCATTGATGCAAATACCTTTTTTAATCATGGCTTTCACCATTTGTGAAGCTATGTATTGCCCCATGCTGTCGTTGAGGCGACGGCCTGCCAGTATAATTTCGGGGTGGTAACCGGCTCCTGTGCCTTTTGTGCCAGGTAATAGGGATCAACCCCAATGCAGTGTCCACCCACCAGGCCTGGTTTAAAGGGAAGGAAGTTCCACTTGGTGCTAGCCGCTTCCTATACGGCGTGGGTATCAATGCCCATCTTATTAAAGATTTTGGCCAGTTCGTTCACAAAAGCAATGTTGATATCGCGCTGGGAGTTTTCAATCACCTTGGCCGCTTCGGCTACCTTAATGGTGGGGGCCAGATGAGTTCCAGCCGTAATTATTGAGGCATACAATTCGTTAACAATGTTGCCCGTTTCGGGCGTAGAACCCGAGATAACCTTTTTGATTTTCTCCACGGTATGTTCCTTGTCGCCGGGGTTAATACGTTCTGAGTAGCCTACAAAGAAATCGGTATTGAATTTCAACCCGGAAACCCTTTCCACCACAGGAATGCAATCTTCTTCGGTAGCGCCGGGATAGACGGTTGATTCATATACAACAATATCTCCACGGCTAATGACCTTTCCAACCGTTTCACTGGCTTTCACCAGCGGGGTGAGATCGGGGCGGTTGTTTTTATCAACCGGAGTTGGTACAGTTACGATGTAATAGTTACAATCTTTAATTTTTTCGAGGTCTGTTGTACAAACAAAACCGTTCTTGATGGCATTGGTTAAAAGTTCATTTGAAATTTCAAGTGTCTCATCCACTCCGTTCATCAAAGCCGCTACACGGTTTTTATTAATGTCGAATCCAATGGTTTCAAATTTAGTAGAAAACAAACGTGCCAAAGGCAATCCCACATAACCTAAACCAATTACGGCAATTTTTATTTTCCCCATTTTGTTTACTTTAAATTATTCCAGTACCAATCGCAAGCAAGGGCAAAGCCTTCGGAGGCACTGTATTTGGGTTTGTAATTCATTAATTTCTCTGCTTTTTCAATGGAGGCTTGAGAGTGGGGGATATCGCCCGGTCGGTAAGGGCCATAAATGGGTTTTAGTTTCGCAATTTCAGGTTTAAACTTGCTTAAATTGTTTTTGAGTGTATTGAAAAGCTCATTTAACGTGGTATTACCACCAAATGCCACATTAAAAACCTGGTTGATATAGCCTTCGGTATTTAATAAGTTTTCATCGGGGGTAAGCATGGCTTTTTGGTTGGCTTGCACCACATTGTTAATATAAGTAAAGTCGCGAGAGTATTCACCACTTCCATTGATTGTCGGCTCTTGAAGCTGGATCATCTGTTTTACCCATAAGGGGATCACTGCAGCATAAGCCCCATCAGTGTTCTGGCGTTTACCAAATACATTGAAATACCGCAAACCAACGCATTGCATGTGATAGGTTTTTGCAAAAACATCGGCGTAAAGTTCGTTGACATATTTGGTAATTGCATAAGGAGATAATGGTTTTCCTATTACATCTTCAACCTTTGGAAGGGTTTTGGAGTCGCCATAGGTGGAACTTGATGCTGCATAAACAAAACGTTTTACCTTGGCATCGCGTGCGGCTATAAGCACATTCAAAAAACCGCCAATGTTTACTTCATTAGTAGTAACAGGATCGTTGATAGAACGAGGCACGGAACCTAAGGCTGCTTCCTGCAATACATAATCCACTCCATCTACCGCTTTTCTGCAATCGGAAAGATTCCGAATATCCCCTACGATTAGTTTGAAATTTTTATGATCAATAAAATCTTTAATATTCCGGAAATGACCAGTAGAAAAATTATCCAGACAAATTACTTCATTATCAAACTTCAATAATTCTTCACAAAGGTTGGATCCGATAAATCCGGCTCCGCCGGTAACAAGGATGCGGGAGTTTTTTATTCGGGGATAAGTCATTATTTTAATGATTTTAATAAATAAAAAAAGGATGAGAAAAGAAGTAAAAAGTAAAAAGTAAAAAGAAAAAAGTAAAAAGTAAAAAGTAAAAAGAAAAAAGTAAAAGAAGGAAAAAGGATGAAGTGAGAGATACTTGGCTCTTTGCTCTTTTTACTTGGCTCTTTATTGTTTGTTTGCTATTGCACCTAAGATTTTTTTTAGTTCGTGGCTTTCTTGTACTAAACGATCC
>Ga0268263_1001230_pt1 | contig 24451 bp, 25 predicted proteins | sample Biomet5_FD_190358 | JGI IMG/M metagenome (GOLD analysis project Ga0268263, IMG submission 190358) | Microbial communities from bioreactor (seeded with sewage sludge) at LBNL, California, USA - Biofuel metagenome 5 (SPAdes) (version 4) | ecosystem: Engineered > Bioreactor > Anaerobic >... | reverse complement strand
GTTCCAGGGCTAGCCGTCCCGGCGCGCTCCGATCGGCAAAAAAAACGGGAGGCCGCACGGCCTCCCGTCAGCGTCCGCAAACGCTCCGGCCCTACTTCTCCAGGGCCAGGATGGGCGCGACCACCTTGGCGATGGCCTGCCCCGTGGGCGTGTCGCCCTGCACCTTCATGAACGGATAGCCCTCGTCGCCCGAGCGCACCACCTCCGGGTCCAGGGGGATGCGCCCCAGGAAGGGCACGCCCATCTCCCGGGCCAGGGACTCGCCCCCGCCGGAGTTGAAGATGTTGTGCACGGTCTTGCAGTTGGGGCAGACGAAACCGCTCATGTTCTCCACGATGCCGAGCACCGGGTTGCCGAGCTGGCGGCAGAAGGTCACGCTGCGGCGCACGTCGTCCACGGCCACGCCCTGCGGGGTGGTGACGATGACGGCCTGGGCGTCCTCGCCCAGGGTCTGGAGCGCTGACAGCGGCTCGTCCCCGGTTCCCGGGGGGCAGTCGGTGACGAGGTAGTCCAGGTCGCCCCAGGCCACGTCGCGCACGAACTGTTTGATCAGGCCGATCTTCATGGGCCCGCGCCAGATCACGGCGGTCTCCTTGTCCGGGATCAGAAAGCCCAGGGACATGACCCAGAGGTTGGAGTTGTAGGGCACGGGCTCGATCTGCGTGGGCTCGATGTGCGGCTGCACGCCGGTGAGGGAGAGCAGGCGCGGAATGCTCGGGCCGTGGATGTCCACGTCGAGCAGGCCGACCTTCTTGCCGGCGGCGGCCAGGGCCATGGCGATGTTGGCCGAGACGGTGCTCTTGCCCACGCCGCCCTTGCCGGAAAGCACGACGATCTTGTGCTTGATGCGCGAAAGGGTCGCGGCGATCTTCTCGGCGTCCGGATTGGGCTTGTTGTCGCCGCAGGTGTTCGGATCGTGACCGGAGGAGCAGCCCCCGGCGGCGCTGGCCGAGGGACAGCCCTTGCATGAATTGCTCATGATGAACTCCTTGGCGGCCGGGGGGTTCCGTCCGGCCGGGGTATTTCAGAAAAACGAGGGGAAAATAGGTACGGCCAAGGGGATTGTCAAATCCCCTCGTCCCGGAATGGTCTGTTCCGCGTATCCAAATAGGCGCGGCGGCCGTCCAGGGGTTCGTTGCGCCAGTCGCAGCGGGCGTTGATGAAATTCACCACCTCGGCCCCCAGGTCGATGCGCTCCGACTCCGCCCCAAGCGCCGGCAGCGCCAGCTCCGCCACCGGCCCGAAGCCGCTGGCCTTGAGCCAGGCCAGGGCCGCGCCACGGCCCGTGCCGGGCACGCCCGCGCCCAGCCCGGCCAGCACCAGCGCGCCATACGCGGCATAGGGTCCGAGGACCGCCGCGGCGTCCTCCCCGGCGCGCAGGGGCCGCGAGAGCACCGCCAGGCGGCACAGCGGATTGGCTCCCACGCGCCATTGCGGTTTCTTCAGGCCGAAGGCCGGCTTGACGTAGGCCGCAAGGAAGCCGCGCACGACCCGTTCGCTCGGGCCGCTCACCAGCACGGCCGGCCGCTCGGTCCGGACCGGAAGGTCCACGCGCCGCCCCTAGCGCTTGGCCGCGCGGGCCGCGCGCAGCCAGTCGTACCAGGCGGACAGGCCCTCGCCCGTGCGGCAGGCCACGGGGAAGATGGCGATGTCCTTGTTGAGCTTGCGCGCGTGGGCGCTGGCCGTCTCCAGGTTGAAGTCCACGTAGGGCAGCAGATCAACCTTGTTCAGCAGCATCACGCTGGAGATGTGGAACATCAGCGGATATTTCTCGGGCTTGTCGTCGCCCTCGGTGACGGAGAGCAGGCTGATCTTGTGGTCCTCGCCGAGGTTGAACTCCGCCGGGCACACGAGGTTGCCCACGTTCTCGATGAACAGGATGTCCACCCCGTCCAGGTTCAGCACCTCGATGGCGTCCTCAATCATCGAGCCGTCCAGGTGGCAGCCGCCCTCGGTGTTCACCTGCACGGCCTGGGCGCCCGTGGCGGCCACGCGGCGGGCGTCGTTGTCGGTCTGGAGGTCGCCCTCGATGACGGCCATCCTGAACTCGTTCTTGAGGTCGGCCAGGGTGCGCTCCAGCAGGCTGGTCTTGCCCGCGCCGGGGCTGCTCATGATGTTCAGGCAGAGGATGCGGCGCTCGGCGAAAAAGTCCTTGAGCTTGGCGGCGCGGCGCTCGTTGGCCTCCATGACGTTGCGCACGATGGTGACGGTCTTGCCCATGTCTGCCTCCAGTGGCGGACCCCGCAAAGCGCCCGCGGGCGCTAGTCCGGGATGTCGGCCTCGATTTCCTCGATGTACAGTTCCTTGCCGCTCTTGACCTCGTGGCCCAGGATCTCGCCGCAGGCCGGGCAGGCCATGCAGTGGGCGTCCTCGGGCGTGAACTCCCTCCCGCAGGAGCCGCAGACCACCAGCAGCGGCGCGTCGGTGATCTCCAGCTTCACGCCCTGCATGTCGCCGTCCTGGGTCAGGCATTCCCAGCCGAACAGGAGCGCGTCGCTGACCGCGCCGGAGAGCGCGCCGTTGACCACGTGGACCCGGTGGATGCGGGTCATGCCGTGCTTGTCGCGCTCCTCGCGGATGATTCCGAGCATGCTTTCGATGAGGGAGAGTTCGTGCATGGGTTCCCGGCTTAGCCCAAATCGGGGGTGGCGGCAAGGGCGGACGCGGACTTGCGCGCCCCTTCCGCCGCGCCGGCCTCCAGGCCCCACACCCGCGTAAGCACGGTCCGGAAGGCCCGCAGCACGGGGTCCCCGGCGCGGTCCGGCCGGGTGAGGAAGAACAGGTTCATGGGCAGACCGCCGCCCGGCCAGATGCACGCCGCGCCCTCGGCCTCGCAGCGTTCGCCCTCGTCGCGGCGCATGATGCCCAGCCCCGCCCCGCTGGACACCAGGGCCTTCACCGTGCCCTCGTAGTCCGTCACCGCCACGGTGCGCGGCCGCGCCATATAGGGCGCGATGCGGCGCTTCACCGTCGCGTGGCAGGGCAGCGCGTCGGAATACCAGACCCAGGGCTCTCGGGCCAGGTCGGCCCAGGTCGCGTCCCGCAGCCGTCCGCGCCACTGCGGCGGCCCCACGACGACCAGCTCGAAGGCGGTCAGCCGCAGGGCCGAAAGACCGGCCGGCGGGCACTCGCCATAGGCGAAGCCGCCATCCAGGACGCCCGCGCGGACGTCCTCGGCGATGAGGTTGGACATGCTCTGCGGCAGGTGCGCGGAAAGCCGGGGATGCGCCGCGCGCAGAGCCTCCAGCAGCGCCCGCACGCGCAGGAACTCGGCGTCCGTGTTCAGCGCGATGCGCAGCTCGCCGCTCAGTTCCCGGCGCAGGGCGCAGGCCGCGCGCTCCAGCTCGCCGGCCCGGTCCAGCACCGCCCGGGCGTGGTCCAGCAGGGTCTCACCCTCGCGCGTGAGCCGCATGCCGCGCGCCCCGCGCGTGAACAGCGCCACGCCCAGCTCCTCCTCCAGGGCCTTCACGTGGGCCGAAACCGCCGGCTGGCTCACGTGCAGCAGCGTGGCCGCCCGGGTGAGATGCCCCGCCTCGGCCACGGCCGCGAACGTGCGCAGCTGGTACAGCTCCACTAGTCCTCCTCCCCCTCCGGCGCCCAGACGCGGCGCAGGGCGTCGAGGGCCGCCAGCAAGGCCGGATCGTCGGCGCGGTCGCGCCGGTACATGAAACAAATGTCGATGGGCAGGCCGGGCAGGCTCTCCAGGATGCGCACCTCGCCCTCGCGCTCCCAGGCCAGGGCCTCGTGACGGCCCAGCAGGCCCAGGCCCGCGCCGTCGGCCACCAGGGCCTTGAGCGTGCCCTCGGCGTCCGTCACCGCGACCTTGCGCACGTCGCTGACATATGGCGCGAGCTGACGCATGAGCAGCGGCCGGCACGGGCAGTTGTCCGAATACCAGACCCAGGGCTCCGCGGCCACCTCGGCCCAGGTGCAGTGCTTGAGCCGCTCAAACCACTTGGGCGGGGCCACCACGTGCAGCGTGGTCCCGGCAAGCCGCAGCGCGGCCAACTCCTCGGCCAAGGCCCCGGCCAACGGCTCGCCGATGTAGACGAAGCCGCCGTCCACCCGGCCCGCGCGCACGTCATCCACGATGGGCTTGCTCATGCTCTGGCTGAGATGCACCTCCAGCCGCGGCCGGCCGGCGCACAGCGCGACCATGAGCTGGCGCACGCGCAGCAGCTCGGGATCGGTGTTCAGGGCCAGCCGCAGCTCGCCCACCAGCTCCTCGCGCAGGGTTTGCGCCTGGGCCACGAGCTCGCCCACGCTGCGCAGGGCCGCCTCGGCCCGGGGCCGCAGGGCCTCGCCCTCGCGCGTAAGCCGCATGCCGCGCGCGCCGCGCGTGAACAGCGTCACGCCCAGCTCCCCCTCCAGGGCCTTCACGTGGGCCGAAACCGCCGGCTGGCTGATGAACAGCCGTTCGGCCGCGCGGGTCAGGTGGCCCTCTTCGGCCACGGCCACGAACGTGCGCAACTGGTACAGCTCCAAATCCGTCCTCCGCCTCCGCCTGGTACTCCAAACGCGCCGCCGCGGGGCATCACGATTCCTGAAGCCCGGCTTCAGGCATTGCGATTGGACCCCAACGCGCGGGCGCTGCTAATGCTGTGGCGTCGGCTCCGAACATCGCACACTTGCGGCCGCAGGAAAAGCGTCCGCCGGGACCGCGCAAAATCAAGGAGAAAGCCATGCTGCCCATGCTCTCGGAACTCGCGCGCTTCATGCGCTACCTCGTCCGGCCCGAGACCGAGATCGCCGCCGCGCAGTACGACTCCGCCGCAGCCGGGGCCCTCAAGGCCGGGTTCTGGATGGCCCTGGCCGTCGCCGCCGGCATCGCCCTGGCCCGTACCCTCGCGTAACCCCCGCCTCCCTCACTTATGGGGTTCCAAGGGGCAACGTCCCTTGGCCTGCGGAGCATGAACCACACGCCACGACGTCGGGGCGGGATTGACGCCTCCGGCGGCCAAAGGGCTGCGCCCTCTGGACACCCATTAAGGAAAATCCGCCGCCCTCACTTATGGGGTTCCAAGGGGCGACGCCCCTTGGCTTGCGGAGCATGAACCACACGCCACGACGTCGGGGCGGGGTTGACGCCTCCGGCGGCCAAAGGGCTGCGCTCTCCGGACACCCGTTAAGGGAAAGCCGCCTCCCACTTATGGGGTTCCAAGGAGCAACGTCCCTTGGCCTGCGGAGCATGAACCACACGCCACGACGTCGGGGCGGGATTGACGCCTCCGGCAGCCAAAGGGCTGCGCCCTCTGGACACCCGTTAAGGAAAATCCGCCGCCTTCCACTTATGGGATTCCAAGGGCGACGCCCCTTGGCCTGCGGAGCATGAACCACACGCCACGATGTTGTGGCGAGGTTGATGCCTCCGGCGGCCAAAGGGCTGCGCCCTCTGGACACCCGTTAAGGAAAATCCGCCGCCTCCCACTTATGGGATTCCAAGGGGCGACGCCCCTTGGCCTGCGGAGCATGAACCACATGCCACGACGTTGTGGCGGGGTTGACGCCTCCGGCGGCCAAAGTGCTGCGCCCTCCGGACACCCGTTAAGGAAAATCCGCCGCCGCCCACTTATGGGGTTCCAAGGGGCGACGCCCCTTGGCCTGCGGAGCATGAACCACACGCCACGACGTCGGGGCGGGATTGACGCCTCCGGCAGCCAAAGGGCTGCGCCCTCTGGACACCCGTTAAGGAAAATCCGCAGCAACCACGCCATGGCGGACGATTCGTGGCGATAGTTTTCACCCTGCCGCTATGCGGCGCGTCATCACGCCGCAAAGTGGCCTCCGCCGCGCGGGGGATCACAATTCCCGTTGTGCTCCGGAACACGGCCCCAGTCCTTGCTTTTCGCGCCCGCGCCGCCTGCGGCCCACAACCCCGCTTGTGGGGCCGCTCCTGGCAAGCAGAGAATTAATCCAGTGATTACATTGTGTTGTCTCGCTCGAAAAACTGGCACGGTTATGGCTATCTGCCTGTCAACTATGACTGGCCAGTCATGAATGCAGTCTGCACGCAGTACAACACCGCAATCGTCATCTGGAGGTATTATCATGGGTAGCATCGGAAGCATCAGCCGGCCGAGTGAAGGTCTCTTGATGGGCCTGGTCCAGTATCCTGTTCCGGTCATCAACTCCCGCAAGGAGATTGAGGCCAGCATGGATCGCATCTGCGCCGCCACCGCCGCCACCAAGGCCGGCTATCCCGGCATGGATCTGATCGTGTGGCCGGAATACAGCAGCCAGGGCCTGAACACCAAGAAGTGGGTCACCGACGAGTTCCTGCTGGACGTCGAAGGTCCCCTCTTCCAGCGCTATGCCAAGACCTGCAAGGAAAACAACATCTGGGGCGTGTTCTCCATCATGGAGCGCAATCCGAACAAGAACCAGATGCCCTACAACACCGCGGTCATCTTCAACAACAAGGGCGAGCTCGCTCTGAAGTACCGCAAGCTGAATCCCTGGGTTCCCATCGAGCCCTGGATGCCCGGCGACCTCGGCCAGCCCGTGTGCGAAGGCCCCGGCGGCAGCAAGCTGTCCATCTGCATCTGCCACGACGGCATGTTCCCGGAGCAGGCCCGCGAAGCCGCCTACAAGGGCTGCAACGTGTACATCCGCATCTCTGGCTACAGCACCCAGGTCAATGAGCAGTGGATCCTGACCAACCGCTCCAACGCCTGGCACAACCTGATGTACACCGCGGCCGTCAACCTGGCCGGCTACGACGGCGTCTTCTACTACTTCGGCGAAGGCCAGATCACCAACTTCGACGGCACGACCCTCGTCCAGGGCCATCGCAATCCGTGGGAGATCGTGACCGGCGAGGTGTTCCCGAAGATGGCGGATCAGGCCCGCACCGATTGGGGTCTGGAAAACAACATCTACAACGTCGGCACGCGCGGCTACGTGGCGCATCCCGGCGGCGTGAAGGAATGCCCGTACACCTGGGTCAAGGACTTCGCCAAGGGCGCCTACCATCTGCCTTGGGAAGACAAGATCAAGATCAAGGACGGCACGATCTACGGCTACCCGACCACCGGCGGCCGCTTCGGTCTCTAATCACCTGTCCCGACTAGACATTGATGGAGAGGCGGCCGGCAACGGCCGCCATTTTTAATCCGAGCAGCATGCAGGCCCACGGCTCCGGCCGAACCCTCGGGAGAGGCCGGAGCCTCAAACGGCCACACAGGAGATGATTATGGAAAAGCTGAAAAACCGCTGGCTCATCGCAGCATCGGCCGTGGGCATCCACATATCGATCGGATCCGTCTACGCCTACAGCGTCATGACCCTGCCTCTCAACAAGCTCCACGGCTGGCAGAAGAGCGACATCACCCTCGCGTTCAGTCTGGCCATTCTCTTCCTCGGCTTTTCGGCGGCCATCCTTGGCCGCTCCGTGGAAAAGATGGGTCCGCGCAATTCCGGCCGGCTTGCGGCCCTGTTCTATTGCCTGGGCATCATGGGCTCCGGCCTGGCGGTCAAGATCGGCTCGCTGCCGATGTTCCTGATCTGCTACGGCTGCATCGGCGGCATCGGCCTCGGCGTGGGCTACATCACCCCGGTCTCGACCCTGGTGAAGTGGTTCCCCGACCGTCGCGGCCTGGCCACGGGCATGGCGATCATGGGCTTCGGCTTCGCGGCCATGGTCTTCGGCCCGATCATGGGCAAACTGTTCATGCTCATGGACATCTGGAAGGTCTACTTCGTCCTCGGGGCCATCTACTTCTGCCTGATCTTCAGCTCCTCGCTGTACATCGCCCCGCCGCCGGCCGGCTGGCTGCCGCCCGGCTACACCGTGTCCGAAAACGGCGAGAAGGTGGCGAAGAAGAGCATCAAGAAGGACCTCGCCCAGCTTACCGTTTCCGAGGCCATCCGCACTCGCCGCTTCTACTTCATGTGGATCATGCTGTTCATCAACATCACCTGCGGCATCGCGCTGATCGCCGTGGCCTCGCCCATGGCGCAGGAAGTCGTCGGGTTCTCGCCCATGCAGGCGGCCACCATGGTCGGCGTCATGGGCCTGTTCAACGGCGGCGGCCGGATCTGCTGGGCCAGCTTCTCCGACTATCTTGGCCGCGCGCGCACGTTCATGGCCTTCTTCATCATCCAGATCATCGCGTTCCTGCTGTTGGCCCACACGACCAACCCGCTGGCCTTCCAGGCGCTTATCTATCTCATCCTGACCTGCTACGGCGGCGGCTTCTCCACGCTCCCGGCGTTCCTGGGCGACATGTTCGGCACCAAGCAGCTGGGCACAATCCACGGTTATGAGCTGACCGCCTGGGGCATCGCCGGCATGGTCGGCCCGTCCATCGTGACCCACCTGCTGCAGACCACCGGCAGCTACACCACGACCCTGTATGTCTTCGCAGGGTTCCTGACCTTCGCCCTGTTCGTCTCCTGCCTGATGGTCTTCGACCTGCGGGCCAAGCGCCGCTTCTACGCCGCCAAGGCCGCCCAGCAGGAACAGCCCCAGGGCCAGCCGTCCTAGCGCTGCGGCAACGAACAAGACAGCGTGCGCACATGAAACCGCGCTCCAGACATGAACGGGCCAACCTGGCCGAGGGGGAAATCCCCCTCGCCGGACCGGCCCGCGAGTGCCAACCTCCTGAGGCGGAAGCGGCAACGCCGCCGACAGCCGGAACCGCCACCACCGGTTTGGTGGCGCCCGCTTCCGCCCGTAGCGGTTCCAGCAGCGCAGTTCCCGCCCGGCAGGCCCCGCAGCCACAAAAACAGTTGTGGGACTTGCCGGCGGGCCAACGCCGTCCCGTCCACATTAATCCAATGAAAACGGAGCAATATACAGCAACGGACGAGTGGCATGGTTGTCGCAATCATGGGGGAAAATCCATGCCAAGGAGCACCACTATGCCGATCTATGAATTCCATTGCGAAAACTGCAACGAGGACTTCGAGATCTTCACCAACCAGCACGAAACCCCGAAGCACCCGTGCCCGTTCTGCGACTCGCCGCTGACCACGCGGCTGATCTCCCTCACCCACTACCGCAATGCCGACCACTGGGAAAAGACCATGCTCGCCGGCATCGCCAAGTCCAAGGAAAAGGATCAGATGAAGGCGGAAATGAAGTCGGAGATGAATCGCATCTCCTGAACCACAACACCATGCGAACGACGAAACCACCTGGGGGAACGACATGGACAACAAATCGCTCCTGGAAAACCCGGTCATCGAGTACTTTGACTCTGTCTGCCGCGGTTGCGGCCAGGTCATGTTCCAAAACAACCCCATCACCGGCCTGCTGTTCTTCGCCGGCATCTTCTACAACTCCGTAACTCTCGGCGTCTGCGCGCTGCTCGGCACCATGTCCGCGACGCTGACCGCGCAGATCCTCGGGGCCGACAAGCAGCTCGTCCGGGCCGGCCTGTTCGGCTTCAACGGCACGCTGGCGGGCATCGCCCTGCCGTTCTTCTTCACCTATGAGCCGAGCATCCTCGTCTATGTGATCATCAACGGCGCGCTTTCGACGCTGATCATGGCCGCCCTGCTGAACTTCCTCGGCCGCTGGGGCGTTCCGGCCCTCACCGCACCCTTCGTCCTGGCCACCTGGGTGCTCATGTTCTGCGTGTACAAGTTCGCCATGTTCCATCCCGGCGCCGGCATCGCCCCGGCCCTGCCCAATCCGGCCGCGGCCATGGACATGGGCGTCATCAGCGGCACGACCTTCTGGGAGGGCGTGACCAAGGGCGTCGGCGAGGTCATGTTCCAGGACAACATCATCACCGGCATCATCTTCGTGGTGGCCATTCTGGTGAATTCGCGCATCTCGGCCCTGTTCGCCGTCATCGGCTCGCTGGTCGGGCTGCTCACCGCCGTGGTCATGCAGTCGCCCGAGGCCCCCGTGCGCCTCGGTCTCTATGGCTTCAACTCCGTGCTCTGCGGCATCGCCGTGGGCGGCGTATTCTTCTACCTCAACTGGTGGACGTTCTTCTACGCCCTGAGCTGCATCATCATCGGCTCCATCGCCACGGGAGCCTTCTCCGTGCTGCTCTCGCCCATCGGCATGCCGGCGCTGACCTGGCCGTTCATCGCCATCACCTGGATCTTCCTTTTCGCCGGGCCGCTGTTCCGCAACATCTCGCCCGTTTCCTCGGCCGGCTCGCCGGAGGAGAATCTGCGCCAGCTCAAGAAGGGGAACGCCTAGCCAAGACCTCCGTAATGCCACGCCAGTTCATGTGTCCTTCCCAAACCGGGCGGACGGGCGGTTGGCGTGCCGTCCGTCCGCTCACCAGTTCCAACGGACCGCCACAAAAAATGTTGTCGCCGCATGCGCCTGGGGCATGCGGCGCAACGCGTTTCCGGGGCCGTTTCAGGCTGCGGCCACAACGGCGGTTGTGGGAGTTCACGGCTGCGGTGCGGGGCACACCGTAACAAATGACTAGACATTCCACCATGTTGTTCGCAGAGCAACGATATGGCACGCGATTCGCACAACAGGGTTCAATGCGCGCGCCATTGCGGAAAGCCGGTCGGCGCGCCGAAGGGGAACCCATGCCACAACCTTTTTACGCATATTGTCCCAATCCCGAGTGCGCCCACCGCCAGGGTCTGGAAGGGGTCGAATGGGAGCAGAGACCGTATGCCGTACTCACGGAGAACGCAGCGACTCCGGGTCAGACCTGCCCGCATTGCCACACCGAGATGCGCGCGACCTGCCCCAAATGCGGCAAGGCCCTCTTGAACGCGCCGCAGAGCTTCTGCCCTGCCTGCGGCGCCAGCCTGTTCCAGGTCGAAACCGTCGTGGCCTGCCGCGTCTGCGGCCGGCCCGTGACCGTTTCGACCCTCGGCTGCCAGGAGGTGCCGGTCTGCTCGGAGCACTGCCTGCGCGACCTGATCAAGCAGCAAGTCAAGGTCTGCGACCAGTGCGGCTCGCGGTTCATGGCCGACCCCCACCTCCGGGAGGCGCCGGAGGAACGGGAGCCGTCGCGCGGGACCGGTCCGCGCGGCGGCCAACCCCTCGGGGATTTCTGCTCCAACGCCTGCCGGGCGCAATTCCTGGCGGCGCTCAAGAGCTGACCATATCGCCGATGCGGACAAGGCCCGGGCCATCCCGGCCGACTCTGACTCTCTAACCGGGGGGGAGCGCACGAGTTCAGGGCCTTGTCCGCAAAGCGCGGTGGCGCAACGGTTTGCATTTCTCCATGAATTACCATAAGCTGACACTATTGTCGGTGTTGCAGAGGCGCATTCGGTTCACCGAGGACGTCACGCAAGACCGGAGCGGCCGCCGGATGTTTCCCGCACATCGGCCGAAGAGCCCCCCATGCCGCACTCCGCGCTTCACCTTTTCCATCCGCCCATTCCGCCGCATTAGCGGCCGCGCCGTCCCCGACGCGCTGAAAGGAGGTATTGCCGACCTGTAGTTTCCCGGGCTGCGCATCCGGTTTGGCCAGTGCGCCGAAGATTCCGATGACCCCAGGGCGAAACCGCCCAGGCAGGAAGACGATGCAGACGCAATACCCCCTGTCCGAAGCGATGAATCTCTCGATCAAGGTGCTGAAACGACGCCGCACCTACAACGCCTTCGTCAGCAACGAGGCCATCGAGGACTATTCCCTGCGCAGCGCGGCCCGGTCCTTCCGGCGCTGGCCCTGCTGGCTTCTGGCCAACACGGCCCTCGGCGGCATCACCTTCCTGGCGCTGGAGGCCATCGGCGCCATGCTGGTGCTGGACTACGGCTACCTCAACTCCACCGCGGCCATCCTCTGCGCCTCGCTGATCTTCATCGCCACCGGCCTGCCCATCTCCTACTACGCCTCGCGCTACAACGTGGACATCGACCTGCTCACGCGCGGCGCGGGCTTCGGCTACTTCGGCTCCACCCTGACCTCGCTGATCTACGCCTCGTACACCATCATCTACTTCGCCATCGAGGCGGCGATCATGGCCAAGGCCCTGGAGGTCGGCCTGGGCATCCCCCTGTCCATCGGCTACATCGTCAGCTCCGTGGTGGTCATCCCCCTGGTGTTCTACGGCATCACCCTGATCAACAAGCTCCAGCTCTACACCCAGCCGTTCTGGATCCTGCTTTCCGTGGCGCTCTTCGCCTACATCCTCGCCAACGACCCGAGCGCCCTGCCCTCCTGGCGCAGCTACGCCGGCATCAACGGCGCGGCCGGGAACTTCGAGCCGCTGCTCTTCGGCGGCGCGCTCTCCGTGGTCGTCTCCCTGATGCCGCAAATCGGCGAACAGGTGGACTACCTGCGCTTCCTGCCGGACAAGACGCCCCAAAACCGCGTTTCCTGGTGGCTTTCCATGACCGCCGCCGGGCCGGGCTGGATCGTCATCGGCGGGGTCAAGCTGCTCTGCGGCTCCTTTCTGGCCGTGCTGCTCATGCGCAAGAGCGGCATGGTCCTCGGCGACGCGCTGGAGCCGTTCAACCTCTACCTCAACGCCTTCGAAAGCATGCTCGGGAACACCGGGCTGGCCCTGGCCGTGGCCACGTTCTTCGTGGTGGTCTGCCAGGTGAAGATCAACGTGACCAACGCCTACGCCGGCTCACTGGCCTGGTCGAACTTCTTCTCGCGCATCACCCACAGCCACCCCGGCCGGGCCGTCTGGCTCGTGTTCAACGTCACCATCTCCGTGCTGATCATGCAGTTCGGCGTGGGCTACATCCTCAGCTCCGTGCTTCTGGTCTACGGCATGTTCGCCGTGCCCTGGGTCGGGGCCCTCTTCGCCGATCTGGTCATCCTCAAACCCCTGGGCATCAGCCCGTCGCACATCGAGTACAAACGGGCCTACCTGTACAACATCAACCCCGTGGGCTTCGGGGCCATGCTGCTCTCCGCTGTGGCGGCCCTGCTCTGTCATCTGGGCATCTTCGGACCCTATCCCAAGGTCTTCGCGCCGTTGATCTCGCTGGGCGTGTCCATTCCCGCCGCCGTGGCCATCGCCTTCGTCACCAAGGGCAAGTACTATCTGGCCCGCAAGACGCCCCCGGAAGAACGGGCGCATTCCGGCGAACTCATCACCTGCACCACCTGCAACAAGGCCTACGAACCCAATGACGTGGTTTTCTGCCCGGCCTACGACGAGTATGTCTGCTCGCTGTGCTGCTCCCTGGACAGCATCTGCAACGGATTCTGCAAGAAGGCCTCGGGCGGCTACACTTGGCGCAGCGGCGTGTTCGGCTTCGCCGACGGCCTGTTCAAACCCTTCTACCTGAGCCGCAGGGCGAAAATATTCTGCGCGCACTTCTTCAACATCCTCTGCGCCCTGGGCCTCGTCTTCGCCCTCTGCTACGCCTACCCCGCCCTCAGCTCGATCAAGCCGCCGTCCCTGTTCCACGTGTTCATCACGCTCTTCTTCTTCTCGATGCTGATCATCGGCATCTGGGTCTGGTGGTTCTCCCTCATCCAGGAGACCCGGCTGCGGGCCGAGGACGAGCTGGACAAGCACATTCACGAGCTCAAGGTCGAAGTCACCAAACGCGAGGCCGTGAGCGCGGCCCTGGCGGAGACCAGCAGCCAGCAGCGGCTGATCCTGGAGAACGCCTCCATCGGCATCGCCTACGTCAAGGAGGACCGCATCGTCTGGTGCAACAACCGCTTCATGTGGTTCTGCGGGGCGGAGGGACAGTCGCCCTACGAGAACATCCCCCTGAACTGGTTCCTCCGCCAGGCCGGCATCCGGCCGGGGATCATGGACGAGGTGCAGCAGGCCCAGTCCAACGGCGGCCGGTTCTCCACCGAGCTGCCGATCATCCGCTCCGCCGCGCGCAAGCACTGGTACGTCCTCTCCGTCAGCGCCATCAACCCGGAAAGCGTACGCCAGGGCAGCATCTGGCTGCTGGACGACATCAGCAAGCGCAAGCTGGCCGAGGAGCGCCTGCGCCGCAGTGAGGAACGCCTCAAGGAGCTCAACGAGAACCTGGAGGTGCAGGTCCGCGCCCGCACCGAGGAGTTGGAACGCAGCTTCGAGTCCATCCGCCAGGCGGACAAGATGGCCTCCCTGGGCATCCTGGTCTCCGGCGTGGCCCACGAGATCAACAACCCCACCAGCTTCATCCGGGTGAACATCGGCATGCTGGAGGAGGTCTGGAACGCCCTGTTGCCCATGCTGGACCGGGAGAACCTCGCGGAGAACGGCGACCTGACCATCGCCGGCATGCCCTACAGCTACGCCCGGGGCAGCATCCCCAAGCTGCTGCAGGGCATCCACCAGGGGGCCGAACGCGTCTCGGCCATCGTCCGCAACCTCAAGGACTACGCCCGCCAGAGCCCCCTGGACATGGGCGGCAAGGTGGACCTCAACAAGGCCCTGGACGCCGCCCTGGAGCTGCTGTCCAACCCGCTGAACAAGGCCACCAGCCGGCTGGAGGTGGACAAGGAGCCCGAACTGCCCGCCTTCCGCGGCGATCTGCGGCGCATCGAACAGGTCCTGGTCAACCTCATCCAGAACGCCTACCAAGCGCTCGCCCGCCGCAGCCAGGGCATCCGCATCCGCACCTTCCGCCAGGACGGCACCGTCTGCTTCGAGATCAGGGACCAGGGCCAGGGCATCGCCCCGGAACACCTCAAGAACGTTTGCGACCCCTTCTTCACCACCAAACGCGACCAGGGCGGCACGGGGTTCGGCCTGTCGGTCTCCGCCGGCATCATCGAGGAACACGGCGGAACCATGGAAATCACCTCCGAACTCGGCAAGGGCACCTGTGTCCGGCTCACGTTCAATGCGCAGAATCCTTCCGTCTCCCCCCAAACCAACGGAGCGCCGCAATGAACCGGAATCTCTTTCCCGAGCATCCCATCCTCGTGGTGGACGACGAACGGGCGGCCCTGGACGGCTTCGAGATCGCCCTCGTCTCCTCCGGCTACACCAACATCGTCACCCTGGACGACAGCCGCAAGGTCATGCCCTTTCTGGCCGAACGCGAGGCCGAACTCATCCTCCTGGACCTGATCATGCCCCACGTCAGCGGCTCGGAACTCATCGGCGACATCCGCCGCGCCTGCCCCCACGTGCCCATCCTCGTCATCACCGCCGTGAACGACATCGACTCCGTGGTGGACTGCATCCGCCACGGCGCGCAGGACTACATCCTCAAGCCCGTCGACAAGGACCACCTGCGCAACCGCGTGCGCCAGGCCCTCAACGTCCGCGAGCTGGAACGCGAAAACGCCATGCTCCGGGAATCGCTCCTGGAAGGCACCGTGCAGAATCCCGAGGCCTTCGGCGACATCATCACCCAGGACCCGCGCATGTGCGCCATCTTCCGCTACTGCGAGGCCGTGGCCCCCAGCTCCCGGCCCATCCTGATCACCGGAGAAACCGGCACCGGCAAGGAGCTCATCGCCCACGCCGTCCACCGCCTCAGCGGCCGCAAGGGCGAATTCGTGGCCGTGAACGTCGCCGCCTTCGACGACTCCATGTTCGCCGACACCCTCTTCGGCCACGTGCGCGGAGCCTTCACCGGCGCGGAAAGCGCCCGCCAGGGCCTCGTGGAGCGCGCCGCCGAGGGCACGCTGTTCCTCGACGAAATCGGCGACCTGCCCATGCCCTCGCAGATCAAGCTCCTGCGCCTGCTCCAGGAAAAGGAATATTTCCCCGTGGGCTCCGACTCCATGAAAAAGGCCAACGTGCGCATCGTGGCCTCGACCCTCAAGAACCTCTCCGAACTCAAGCGCAAGGGCGAATTCCGCGAAGACCTCTATTACCGGCTCATCACCCACCAAGTCCACATTCCGCCCCTGCGCGAGCGCCCCGGCGACGTCCCGCTCCTGCTCGACCACTTCCTCGACGTGGACTCGCACGAACTCCAGCGCAAACGCCCCTCCTACCACCCGGAACTCATCAGCCTCCTGCGCTCCTACCCCTTCCCCGGCAACATCAGGGAGCTGCGCGCCATGGTCGGCGACGCCCTCATGAACCACACCACGCGCATGCTCTCCTCCGCCTCCTTCCGCAAATACATCGCCCAGGAGGCCGGCCCGGAGGAGGCCGCCGCACCGGAAAACGCCGCGGCCACGCCCTTCGACTCCCTGGTCTTCTCCCCCGACAACATGCCCCAGCTCCGCACCGCCACCGAACGCGTCGCCAGCATCCTCATCCGCCAGGCCATGCAGATGTCCAGCGGCAACCAGACCGTCGCCGCCGGCATCCTCGGCATCTCGCAACAGGCCCTCAGCGCCAAGCTCAAACGCATGGCCCGCGGCGGCGAGGACTCGGACGAGCAGTAGGCCGACGCCGCGGCGGATGCGCGGCGAAGGGTCGTGGCGTAATTGACGCCTCCGGCGGCCAAAGGGCTGCGCCCTCTGGACACCCGTTTATAGGGAATCCGCCGCCCTCACTTATGGGGTTCCAAGGGGCGAAGCCCCTTGGCCTGCGGAGCACGAACCACACGCCACAACGTCGGGCCTTAATGATGCCTCCGGCGGCCAGCCCCATTCGGGATTCAGGCGCGCCCCTGGACCTGCGGCACGTGGAACGCCGACGCGTCACTTCGCGGGGTTCCAAGGGGCGAAGCCCCTTGGCCTGCGGAGCATGAACCACACGCCACAACGTCGGGCCTTAATGATGCCTCCGGCGGCCAACCCCATTCGGGATTCAGGCGCGCCCCTGGACCTGCGGCACGTGGAACGCCGACGCGTCACTTCATGGGGTTCCAAGGGGCGAAGCCCCTTGGCCTGCGGAGCACGAACCACACGCCACAACGTCGGGGCGTCCGGCAGCGTGGCGGGCTAATCTTCCGGGTCGGGGCCGAGGGTCTGCGGCGCACGACCGGCGCGCAACTCGGCGTAGGCGAGCTTGAGGCGATCCTGCACGGCCTCCCAGCCGCCGGGGGAATGCGGCAGCGTGCAGCCGGTGCAGTCCTTGATCAGACCGCGCCACGCGGGGTTGCCGCCGCAGTTTTTGAGGAAATAGAGCGGGCAGTAGCAGAACAGGCAGTTGAAGTCCGCTTGGTCGAGGCCCGCGTGGCAGGGGAAATACGCGCAGGCCACGTTTTGGAAAAACTTGAAGCTCGCGTTCATGCGCCCTCCCCGGCCGCGGCCAGGGGCTGCACGAGCACGGTGCGCCGCCGGGGGCCGTCGAACTCGCAGAGGTACACGTGCTGCCAGGCGCCAAGGCGCAGCCGTCCGCCCGAGACGGGGATGAGCTGGGAGGGGCCCATGAGGCTGGTCTTGATGTGCGCGTCGCTGTTGCCCTCGGCGTGGCGGAAGTCCGCGCCGGCCGGAACGAGAACGGCCAGATGCGCCAGCATGTCGCGCCGCACGTCCGGATCGGCGCCCTCGTTGATGGTGACGCCGGCGGTGGTGTGCGGCGAATAAACGAGCAGCGCGCCCTCGAAGCGGTCGGAAAGGCCGCAGTCCGCCAGCGCGGCGGCCACCTGCTCCGTGATGTCCACGAACTCCTCGCGCCGCGTGGTGGAAACGGTGAACTGGCGCATCAGGCGTCTCCAGCGGGGTCGCTGCCGGCGCGCCAGCCGTGGCTGAAGGCCGGGTCGTAGAGCTTCGACCGGCCGGAGGAGCCGGCGCCGGGCAGGACCAGGAACACGGTCTGCCGGGTGCAGCCGGCCGCGCGGGCCGTGGCCGCGAGATCGCCCAGGACGGTGCGCAGGGTCTCGCCGCCGGGCCAGCCGACCCTGTGGCCGATGACCACGGGCGTTTCCGGCGGATAGCCGCCCGCAAGGAGTTCGGCCTGGACGCGCTCCGGTTCGGAGGCCGAGAGGAGCACGGCCAGGGCCGCGCCGTGCGCCGCCAACGCGGCGAGGTTCTCGGACTCCGGCACGGGCGTGCGGCCGGAGAGCCGGGTGACGACGAGGGACTGCGTTCCGCCGGGCACGGTGCAGGAAACCCTGGCGGCGGCGGCCGTGGCGAAGACGCTGGACACGCCGGGCACCACGGCCCAGGGAATGCCCTCGGCGTCGAGCAGCGCGGCCTGCTCCTGCACCGCGCCGTAGAGCGCGGGCTCACCGGTGTGCACGCGGGCGCAGAGGCCGCCGGCGAGCGCGCAGTCGCGCAGGAGGGCGTGGGTTTCGGCCAGGGACAGCGGCGCGGAGTCGACCACACGGGCCTCCCCGCGCGCGCAGGCCAGCACCTCGCGCGGGACCAGCGAGCCGGCGTAGAGCACGAGGTCGGCCGCGGCGATGAGCCGCCGGCCCTTGACCGTGATGAGTTCCGGGTCGCCGGGACCCGCGCCGATGAACCAGACCGTGCCGACGCCCAAGCCGGCCTCCTTTGCTGCGGCGGTGAAAAAAAGGGAGGGCCGGGCCCTCCCTATTGCATTCCGCGTCTCGGCTAGGCCGAGAGCTTGGCGTTGATGGCCGCGCCGACCTTCTTGCCCAGGTCGAAGCACTCCTGGAAGGTGGCGTGGGAGGGACGGTTCTTGACCTTCACCGCGGGCTCGATGATCTCCATGCCCATGCCCTGGAGGTGCTCGGTGAGGATCTTCACGCACTCGCCGCTCCAGCCGAAGGAGCCGAAGGCCGCGCCAATCTTGTTCTGCGGCCGCAGGCCCTTCATGTAGGTGAGCACGTCGGCCACGATGGGCAGGATGCCGTTGTTGTGCGTGGGCGAGCCTACGAGCACGGCGGCCGCGTCGAAGACCTCACGCATGATGGCGCTGTGGTGGTTGTGCTTGACGCTCATGATGCGCACGCTGACGCCCTCGTCCGCCAGGCCGTCGCAGATGGCCCGGGCCATCTGCTCGGTGCTGTGCCACATGGTGTCGTAGATGATCACGGCCTTCTTTTTGGGCTTCTGCAGGGCGAACTCGCGGTAGGAGTCCAGCGCATGGGCCACGGCGTCCCGGCCGCGCCAGATCAGGCCATGGTCCGGGCAGAGCATGTCGATGTCCAGCTTCATGCCGGCCAGGGCGTCCAGGGTCTTCAGGACCACGGGCGAGTACGGCAGGACGATGTTGGCGTAGTAGTCGGCCAGGGCGGCGTCCAGGTCGTGGGCGTTGACCTCGTCGGCGAAGCGCTCGGTGCTGGCCCAGTTCTGGCCGAAGGCGTCGGAGGAGAAGGCGATGGTGTCTTCCGGGATGTAGGAAATCATGTTGTCCGGCCAGTGCAGCATGCGGGTTTCGATGAACCGCACGCTGCGCTTGCCGATGGACGTGCTCGCGCCGGTGGGCGTCACGACGACCTCGCAGGGCCAGTTGGCGGAGTCGTGGTAGAAGGTGCGCAGGGCCTTTTCGCCCATGGGGGAGACGAAGATCTTCTCCGGTTTGTATTTCTCCACGATGCAGTCGAGGCAGCCGGCGTGGTCGGGCTCCAGGTGGTTGACCACGACGTAGTCGATGTGCGGCTCGCCGCCGCAGGCCTGGGCGATGGCGCAGTTGAACTCGCCGGTGAAGTCGCTCTTCACCGTGTCGAACAGGGTGACCTTCTCGTCCTTCACGAGGAAGGCGTTGTAGGTCGTTCCGCGCGGCGAAAGGGAGTAGCCGTGGAAGTCGCGGCTGTTCCAGTCCACCGCTCCAACCCAGTAGATGTCCTTCTTGATCTCGACAGGCTTCATGGGATGTTCTCCGTTGAGGGATGGGCAAGCGCAAGGCCGCGTCCCCTTCCCTCGGGCGGGGACGCGGACGGGACGGCCAAGCAGGTCTCCACACTTGGCAAAACACGGGGAGCGCCCCCCTGTCAAGGCGGCGCTCCCCGTTTCAGGCGTTGGGTTCCGGGGCTACTCTTCGGGGCTGAAGTTGTCCTTGCTGGCCCCGCAGATGGGGCAGGTCCAGTCGGCGGGCAGGGCCTCGAACTTGGTGCCGGGTTTGATGTCGTTGTCCGGGTCGCCGGCCTCGGGGTCGTACACGTAGCCGCAGATGTTGCACACGTACTTCTGCATCGTCGTTTCTCCTTGGGTGGGTGTGGGGCAGCTCACCGCTCGGGTGGAGTCTGGTCCGGCCAGGGGCCGAAAACACTTCTTGGTTCCGCCGCAGACCGGGCAGCGCCAGTCGTCCGGCAGGTCCTCGAACCGGGTTCCGGCCGGGATTTTGCCCTTCCGATCACCTTTGTCCGGGTTGTAGATGTACCCGCAGTTGGTGGTCTGGCACTGGAACATGTCCTCCGGCCGGGCCATGCGACTGGCGCTCCTCGTCCAGCCCTAGGCCGTGGCGGCCCAGAGTCCGTGGAGGTTGCAGTATTCGCGGGCCTTGACGCTCTTGCCGGCGGGGCAGCAGAACTCGGCCTCGGGGGCCATGCCGGGCTTCAGCGGCTTGATGTAGATGATGCCGTCGACCGTGAGCTCGATCCACTCGATCCAGTGCTTCTCCTCCATGGGATGGGCGACGCTGCCGACCTTGACCTTATAGCCGCTGGCGGTCTTCTCGATGACCGGGACGTGCTTTTCCTTGGCCGCGTCCACGGTGTTCTCGACGATGAGCTTCATGGGTTTGCCGCAGCAGACCAGTTCGCCGCCGCCGGCGTGGATGACTTCGACGATGTTGCCGCAGGTCTCACACTTGTAGATCTGTCCGCACTCGATAGCCATTTGCAGGGCCTCCTTTCCAGGATGAGTTACCAGTTCTCTTCGCTGAGCTCGAAATGAGCCTGGGGATGCGCACAGGCCGGGCACTTGTTCGGGGCGGACTCGCCCACGTAGATGTACCCGCAGTTGCGGCAACGCCAAGTCACCTTCTTGCTCTTCTTGAAGACTTCGCCCTTTTCGATGTTCTTGGCAAGCGCCAAGTAGCGCTTCTCGTGGAAACTTTCGGCCACGGCGATGGCCTCGAACACGACGGCGATCTCGTTGAAGCCCTCTTCGCGGGCGATTTTGGCGAAGTCGGGGTACATGTGCTCGGTTTCGTGCTTCTCGCCCGCGGCCGCGGCCTTGAGGTTCTCCACGGTGGAGCCGATGACGCCGGCCGGGAAGGCGGCGGTGATCTCCACCTCGCCGCCCTCAAGCATCTTGAACAGACGCTTGGCGTGCTCCTTCTCCTGGTTGGCCGTCTCCTCGAAGATGGCGGCGATCTGGACGAAGCCTTCGTTTTTGGCGGCGGAGGCGAAATAGGTGTAACGGTTTCTGGCCTGGGACTCGCCGGCGAAGGCGGTCAGGATGTTCTTCTCGGTACGGCTGCCACGCAGATTCATGAGGCACTCCTTTTCAATTGCGCCGGTTGCGGACCGGCTGGTGGGCACGATTCACCTCTACCAGAATGCGTGGAGAGCGCCACCAAAAAAATGGGCCGTGCGGCGGCGTCACATCTTCTTGCCGGCGCAGAGGGGGCAAACCCCCACAAACTCCACGTCGCACCTGAGGCTCTCGTATCCCATGCGCTGTTCCGGAGGCAGTTCCGGAAGGTCGAGATCGAACTCCACGTCCTCCACGCGGCCGCAGACGGAGCAGCGCAGGTGCGGGTGCGGGGCGGGGTTGCCGTCGAAACGCTTCTGCGTTCCGGCCCCCCCAAGGCGCAAGACGACGCCCCGGCTGCTCAGGAAGTCCAGGTTGCGGTACACGGTTCCCAGACTGATGCGCGGCATGATCTTGCGCACCATGTCGTACACCTCGTCGGCGGTGGGGTGGGATTTGACCTTGCAGAGTTCCGCCAGGATGGTTTCACGCTGGCGGGACAGACGGATGCCTTTCTTTTCTTCAGCATTCATGGGCCACCTCATTGCTGAGAATGATTCCTAATAATATTTTCGGCAGATGTCAAGCCCGCCGCTGGCATCTGATAGCATGCTCCGCAAGAATGCCAAGCCGAAGATTGGCCGGCAATCGGTGCATAGACCAAAGCGATACCAGATGTTTGAAGCACCCGGCGACCCGCCGGCAAAGCGCCTCAGCAGACTAGGCGCTGCAGGTCGGACAGGCCGATGCCCAGGGCCTTGTCGAACTTCACGCCGATCTCCTGGCCGCTGCGCCAGCGGATTTGCGCCTTGAGATTCTTCAGCAGCCCGTTGTCCTGCACGTCGTCGACCGAAACGATCAGAGCCAGAAGCGGGGGCTCGGGCAGCGGCGCGGCAAGGCGCAGGCGCGCGCCCCCGGCGCTGATGTCCACGAGCGAGGCGCTGAGCCGCCCGCCGTTCACCTCGACCGAGCAGAACTTGCCGCAACTGTAGGCGCACATGGGGATGCGGATATACGAACGGCGCTCTTCCGGACGTTCCATGCAGACTCCTCCGCTGGCGTGACGTTGTTCCCGACCCTAGCCCTCGCTGCGGAACTTCTCCACCAGCCGCGCCAGGGCGCGGGACATGTCCGCGACCTCGCGGATGCGCTCATTGGCGTGCTGGATGTCCCGGGACATCTGGGCTGAAAGGTCGCTGATGCCGCTGACGTTGCTGTTGATCTCCTCGCTGGTGGAGGACTGCTGATCGGCCGCGGTGGCGATGGAGCGGACCATGTCCGCGATGCGGTCGGACGCGCCGACGATCTGGGTCAGCACGTCGCCCGCGCCGCCGGCCAGGGACGTGGTCCTGTCCACGCGCTCCTTGGCCGCGTTCATCTGCCCCACGGCGTCGGCGGTGCTCTGCTGCACGTGGCCGATGGCCTGCTCCACCTCCTTGGTGGCGTGCATGGTCTTCTCGGCCAGCTTGCGCACCTCGTCGGCCACCACGGCGAAGCCCCGGCCGGCGTCGCCGGCGCGGGCGGCCTCGATGGCGGCGTTTAAGGCCAGCAGGTTGGTCTGGTCGGCGATGTCGTTGATCACGCCGATGACTTGGCCGATGCCCTCGGCGCTGGTGGAAAGCTGCCCCAGGGCCTGGGCCAGGCTCTGGGTGGTGTCCGAGACCTGCCGGATCTCCGCAAGGGTGCGCTGGACCATCTCGCCGCCCTCGCGCGCGACGCTGTTGGCCCTGCCCGAGGCGTCGGCGGTTTCGCCGGCGTTCTTGGCCACCTCCATGACGGTGGAGTTCATCTCCTCCATGGCCGTGGCCACCTGGGTGGTGCGGTCCGCGGCCGAGTCCATGCCGTGGGTCAACTCGGCCATCTGGCCGCTGAGCTCCTCCGAGGCCTGCTCCAGCTTGAGCGCCACGGCCGTGACCTCGTTGGCCACGTCGAGGAGGTTCTGGCGGTTGGCCTCGATGCGGGACCGGGCCTGCTCCTCCTGGGTCAGGTCGATGAGCACGGCCACCACGCCGACGATCTCGCCATGGGCGTTCTTGAGCGGGGAGACCTCGGTGTGCAGGGGGAACTCCACGCCGTCGGCGCGGCGGTAGCGCAGGTTGCCGCTGGCCGCGCTGCCGGATTCGATGACCGCGCGGGTCTTGGACTGGCCGCCGGCGTCGCCGTAGAACAGCCGGCCCACGTCCTGGCCCAGGATCTCGGCCTCAGACCGGCCGAGGATGGCCCGGAGCGGCGTGTTGACGAAGGTCACGCGGCAGTTTCCGTCGGCCACGAAGAGCGGCACGATGATGCCGTCGAGCAGCCCCTTGTTGTATTCCAGCTGGTCCTTGATGCGCTCCACCATGACGCCCAGGTGGTCGGCCAGATTGGCCAGGCGGTCGCGCCCGGCCACCCGGAAGCGCGCGTTGAGGTTGCCGCGGAGCACCTCGTCGGCGCTGCGCTCGATGGACGTGACGCGGCTGATGATCGCGCGCTTGAAGAAGAGGAACAGCGCCACGCACAGGGCCAGCATGCCGCCCAGGGACAGCATGGCGGTGATCAGCCGCGAGTTGAACAGCGAGGCGAACTGGGCGTCCAGGTTCTGGCGGGTGACCAGCGCGCCGAGGATGGCCCGGCTCTTGCCGTGGCAGTGGTGGCAGGCGGGCTCGTTGAGGATGGTCTTGACCTCGGTGTAGTAGCTGGAGCCCTTCATCTGCATCACGGCCCCGGCCTCAAGCTTCTCCTTCAGGCCGCGGCCCACCAGGGCGCGGCATTCGTCGTGGTCCAGGACCTCGCAGACCGGCCGGCGCTCCACGCCCTTCCGGGTGGCGTAGGTGATGACGCCCGCATAGTCGACCATGAAGATGTCGATGTCCCTGTCCTGCCGCCCCAGCTCGGCGAAGCGGGCCAGGGTGGTGTCGTTGTCGCCCAGGCGCATGGGTTCCTCGACCACCATGGAGATGTGGCGCGAGTTGCGCTCGGCGCTGATCCGGACCTCGTGAAGCATGGACTTCTTCTGCCAGAAGCTGGTGACCAGGAAGAGCAGCGCGAAGACCGCCAGGGACACGGCGCAGGTGAGCACCAGGACCTTGAAGGTGAGGGACGTGTGGTAGCGTTCGACGAAGCGTTTCATGGCGGCCTCCCTAGTGGGCCCCGCCGTAGAGCATGGGCTTGAAGCGGAAGTTGGCCACGCGCTCGGAGTTGTGGCACTTCTCGCAGTCCTTCACGCGCATGCGGCCCCGGCCGATGATCAGATCCTTCTTGCCGCCGGCGTCCACGTGAGCCGAACCCGGCCCGTGGCAGACCTCGCAGCCGGCGTGGGCCAGGTCGGGCGTCTTCTCGAAGCTCACGAAGCCGCCCGGCTTGCCGTACCCCGTGGTGTGGCAGCCGTAGCACTCCTTGATCTCCTCGGCCGTGAGCTTACGGGCCATGATCTTGATGCTCTTGTCCGA
>Ga0268263_1001229_pt1 | contig 24456 bp, 37 predicted proteins | sample Biomet5_FD_190358 | JGI IMG/M metagenome (GOLD analysis project Ga0268263, IMG submission 190358) | Microbial communities from bioreactor (seeded with sewage sludge) at LBNL, California, USA - Biofuel metagenome 5 (SPAdes) (version 4) | ecosystem: Engineered > Bioreactor > Anaerobic >... | reverse complement strand
CGGCCACGGCCTCCACCTCGGCCGGCGTGAGGGTGGGCGTCTCGGCCTCGGACTCCAGCACCAGCTGCGCGGCCTCGGCCACGCCGAGCGCGCGCTCCGCCTCCACGTGCGCCGCGACCTGGTCCAGCTCCGCGCCCTCGGTGACGGGGTAGGCGGCGGCGATGGAGGACGATCCGGATGAGCTGGAGGACCCGCCGGAGGAGTCCGCCGGCAGCAGCACGGCCGAAGTCAGGGCCGCGAACACGGCCGCGAAGTCCGGCAAAAGGCTGCTGGTGCCGAAGCTGCGCAGGTCCACGATGCCCGTCACCAGGCTGGCCAGGTCGGCCGCCCAGGACGCCGGGGCGGTGAGGATGCCTGCGCCGCTGGTGACGCCGCCGCCGGCCTGGGCCTTCAGCTCGGCCACGGCGCGCAGGCCGGCGCGGGCCATGGCCTGGGCGTTGGCGCACTTGGCCACCACGGCGGCCAGCACAGTGGCTGCGGCGCTGCGCGCTCCGCTCGCCTTGCCGGCGATGCCGGCGGCCTTCCCGGCGCTGGAGTCCGCGAAAATCGGCCGTCCGAGGGCGGACTCGGCAAAGGTCAGCTCCACCTCGGCCTGGTCGACGAGATCGGATTCGTGGTGGACGTGGAAGGTCAGCAGCTGGGCCTTGAGCGGCCCGAAGACCGGATGCACCAGATCGCCGGGGCCGGGATCGTCCAGGGCCTTCAAAAAATTTTCGAGGCGGTCCTCGTAGTCGTCGCCGAAGAACACGGCCTTCATCCGGATGCGCCGCGCGCCCCGTCCGAGATCCTCCATCTCCGCGCCGTCCACATAGGGCCGGGCGTGTTCGGCGGCATGCCGTTCGCCGTCGTCGTCGGCCAGCTGGCAGTCGAAGATCGCCCCTCTGAACTGCGCGGCGAGCAGGCGCTTTTCCCAGGCCATGGCCGCCCCCTAGTCCCGCAGGGCAGCGTCGCGCAGGTATTCCTGCACCTGCTGCGCCACGACCCGGCCGTCCATCTGAATGGTGTTTTGCAGGACGATCTTTTCCGCCGCGGCACGGCCGGCCTTCTCGCCCGCCATGTTGCCCAGCCAGCCGCCGATGAGCGCGCCCGGGATGGCTCCCACGCCGCCGAACCACGCGCCGATGGCTGCGCCGGCCGCTGCACCGCCAAGTCCGCCGGCCACACCGCCGCCGATGCGGCCGTACTCCAGCTTCTTGGCCTCGGCGTCGAGCTGATCGTTCTTGTGAACGCCCCAGGCCTCGAACGCGCCGATGCCCAGTGCCAAGGGCGCGCCCAGCTTGAGCGCGCCCTTGGCTGCGGCCGCCGCACGGCTCAGGCGGGCGGTCTTGGCCGCGGCCGCCGGGCTCCAGCCCTCGCCCGGAGGCAGGGCCAGCTGTCCGCCGCCCATGCCGGCGGCTCCGGGCATGTTGACCACGAACACGCGCTGCACGCCGGCCATGCCCGCGGCGGCTTCGGCCAGGCCGCCCGCGCCGCCCCCGGCCTTGCCGTTGCGCATCCGGTTCCAAAGCAAGCGCCCGCCCATGAAGAGCCCGAGCGCGCCCAGGCCCGCCTGCAAAGGGTTCTCGGAGGCGTATTCCATGACCCGCGCGGCCAGCGCCGTGCCGGCGGTGGCAGGCTTGCTCAGTGCAGCGCGCTCCGCGGCGTTCTTGGTGCGCGCCGCCTTGGCGAAGTTGCCGCGCATCATTTCCTCGAAGTCTTTGCCTACCGTGTCCTCGCTCATGGCCTGCTCGCCCTCGCGCATGGCCTTGCGGATTTCTTCCGTGTCCTGCATGATCTGAATCCAAAATTTGCGGGCATACTCCTCTCGAAACACTTTGCCCATCTTGAAAGGGTCCATCATGCCCTTGGCCTTCATCGCACTAGCCAGCGCCAATACGTCCTCCACGTTGCGGAATTTCCCGCCGGGGGCGTACTTGCGTGGATCGATGCCATAATACTTTTGCAGATTCTTCAGGGTGTGTTGCTGTGCTAAGTGCGAGAGCCCCTGCTTGAGCAGCGTTACAACCTCGCCGGGCTCCGTGGCCGGCACGATCTTCTGGAGACTTTGCAGCAGCGCGCCGCCAAAGTTGACGCCGCGGACCCCGGAGATCCCCCACTGCTTCAACTCGGACAGGTACACGGGCGCAAACCGCGACAGGCTTTTGGCCTCGAAACGGCCGGCCTTGGAGTGGACATAGAGCAGGTTATGGACAGCGGCCAAATCCTTGGCCGCGATGCCGGCCTTTTGCATGAGGTCCGTGTCCATGTTCATGGTATCCTGGAACTCCGAGCGGAACACCGCCGCCGCGCGCGCCCCCTCCTTCATGGAGCCGATAAGGTCATCGAACTTCACGCCGGCGTTGGCCATTTGCTGTTCGCCGAGGGCGAGCTCCATAGGGCCAGCGAGCGAGAACTTCGAGGTCTCAATGACCGCCTTGCGCAGCCTTGCGGCCTGCTCGTCGGTCATGTCCGCCAGTTGCTTGGCCTCAAGCATGGTGCGCTCGAAGTCCATGTTCTTGCCCATGGCCTCGCGCGCGGTCTGGAGGCCGACGTAAGCCCCGGCCAGGCGCGTGATGGAGGAGAAGCCGCCCATGGCGCTGGAAAGCTCGTGGGCCTGTTTGCGCAGGCCCGTGAACTGGCGGGCGGCCCCGTCCGTGAACTTCTTGAGCTGCGCCGAGGACTGGGACAGGCCGGCCGCTGCGCGGCTGCCGTCCCAATTCAGGCGCATGAAGAGATTCAGATTGCTCACGTCCGGGGCCTCTTGGTCTTGGGGTTATGCTTGCGCTTGGTGGCCACGAACCGCCTGGTCTTGCCGCCTTCGGCCGCCGCCGCCGCGTCCTCGGCCTCGGCCAGGGCCATGCCGAGCAGGTACAGCCACTGCCCCCGCGTCAGATCTGTTCCGGCGCGGCCAAAGACCGCACGAGCCTTTTCAGCAAAGCGGAACTGAAATCGTTCAAACGCGGCGTCGCGGGATTTTTTTTTACCTCGTCCAGCAGCTCGGCGAAGGCCTCCCCGTCCATGTGGGCTTCGCTGGGGGAGTATTCGCGCTCATGGTCCAGGTACTGGTCGATCAGGTAGACCTTGTCCGCGCGGGTGAGCACGCGGCACAGCTCGCCGGCGTCCTTGGCCAGCGGCTTGCCGTCGGACGGGTCCACCAGGGCGCGGGCCAGCAGCTCCACGGCGCGCGCGGACTCGAACAGATCGGCGTTGGCCACGGTGGCGTCCTCGTGGCCGCGGGCGCGCAGGGCGTCCAGGGCGGCGAGGGCGGCCTCCGTGGCGTCGGCCTCGGTCAAGATGCGCAGCCCCAGGGTCGGGCCTTCGCCGTCCTTGCGGGGCAGGGCCACGCGCCGGATGGCCGAGGCCCCGGCCTTCAACTTGGCGAGCAGATCGTGCATGCTATTCCTCCTTGCGGTCCAAGGCGAAGAGCGTCAGGTCGCGCTTGGCCTCGCCGTCCACCACGTACTTGGAGCCGACCTCCTCGACGCAACAGCCGGTGTAGCTGACGCGCTTGGCCCCGGAGTCCAGGGGGTCAAGAGTGAGCTTGGCGTTCTTCATGCCCCACCAGTCCGGCTCGCCCGATTCGGGAATGCACACCGTGCACTTCAGGCTGAATTCCTGCACGCCCTTGGCCGAGCCCTTGGGCTTGCCGGTGCGGTTCATGGTCTTGACCGGCTTGCGGCCGGTCTTGTCCGTGGTGTCCAGGGATTCCACGTCGTAATCCACGCCGTCGATCTCCAGAACGATGAGGCCCACATAATCAATGGCCATTGAATCCTCCTTCAACTTCCGTTTCGCGGGCTACAGCAACAGGTCGATCCGGCCGGCGAACACGTGCAGGCCGTTGACGACGTCCGTGGGGATCTTGGCGTCCAGGCGGTTGGCGTCCTGACTGTCGCGCTCGCAGATGACGCCGTCCTTGTTGGCCTCCACCTCCTCCACAATTTCCAGCTCCTCCAGCTTGTGGAGCACGTCCAGGATCTCGCTGCGGACCTTGGCCGGGGTGCGGCTGGAGAGCTTCTCGCGCGGGAACCGCAGGGTGACGCGCTCGCGCACGGCCTTGCGTACGTAGTCCAGGGTGCGGATGGTGGTGATGTCCAGCAGGCTGACGTCCTGCACACCCGCGGCGCTCACGGTGTAGGTGGTGATGGCCCGGACGATCTGCACACTGGTGCCGTCCGGACCCACCTCCAGGGGCGTGACGCCGTTGTGCAGCAGCGTCTCCTGTTCGGTGCGCATGAGGCGGTCGGCCACGGCCGGGACGTCGACGCCGGCGAGCGCCAGGGTATTGAGCGGCCGCGCCGGGTCCTCTTCGCTGGCCGCCACCGCGCCGTAGGCCGCGGCGATCTCCCACGGCAGGGACTTGGCCCCGCGCAGGTACGCGCCGGTGATGCGGCCGCTGTTGACCGCGCCGGCCAGAGTGGTGGCGCTGGCGAGCGTGGCCGCCGTGGCGTAGACGCCCACGGCCCCGCGCTGTTCCAGCGGGCCGCCGACGAAGTCCAGGTGCGTGCGCAGGGCCAGCAGGCCGGTCTGGTCCGCATAAGGCGTGATGAGCAGAGTGTGCCCGGCCCCGGCCACGACGGACAGCGCGTCCGTCAACGTCGGGTCCACCTGGCCGCCGGTCAGGGCCGTCACTGCGCCCGCGACGCCGGCGGCGGTGCAGGCGAAGGCCAGGCCGATGAGGTTGCCCAGCGTGCCCTTGTGCTTGGCCGTGACGGTGAGCGTGCCCTCGGCCGCGGTGAGCGTCACGGGCAGGTCGGGCTGTTGCGCGGCCTGCGCGGCCAGGGCGGCCGCGATCTCGGTGGCGGTGTCCGCGGCCTCGACGGCCACCTGCACCAGGTCCGTGCCCACGCGCAGGGTGGCCACGCCGGAGCCCGTGGCCGGGCCGGTGAGCGCCACGGAGCCGTGGGCGGCCACCGCCGCCGCCGCGTCGTCAAGCGCCAGGCAGGTGATCTGGATATAGGCGTAGGCCTTGATGGCCGCGCGCACCATGCGGTGGAGCACGGAGCCCGGCCCGAAATAGGCCGCGGCCTCGGCGTCGCTGTAGACCCGCTGCGGCGTGAGCGCGGCCACGCTGCCCCCGGCCAGGCGCTGGCCGATGATGAGCACGTTCTGTTCGTTGGCGGGCAGGGTCCGCACTGCCAAGCTCGTGTTGAATTCGAAGTATTTGCCCGGCTTGCGGATGCTGGCCGGGATCTGGTCAAAGGTGATGTTCGGGCTGGCCATGGGCTACTCCTTCGCCGCGGTCGCGGCCTTGGCCTTGGTCTGCGCCGCGGGCACCAAGTCGCCCTCGGCCAAGCGGCGCAGGTAGTAGGGGCTCTCGGGCACGTCCACGGCCTCGGAATCGGTGATGTACTGGCGCGGCTTGCCCTCTTTGGGCACCAGCAAGCCGGCGGCGGCCTTGACGATCATGCGTCCTCCTCGGAGCCGAGCGTGACCAGGTCGGTGGCGTCGGCCACGTCGTCGCCCGGCTTGATGTAGTAGTTGAGCCCCACCTTGAGCAGGTCCGGGGCCTGGGCGGCCTCGCGCGTGGCGCGGCCGGCGCGGATGAATTCCGTGCGCAGCTCCAGGCCGAGCACGGAGATCCCCTGGCTGGCCACGCGGGTCTGGAAAATGGTCTGCGTTTCGCCGGGGGTGAAGGCCTTGATGCGCAGGCCCTGGCTTGCCAGGTCCTGGCCCACGAACAAGTCCCACATGTCGTCGAGCATCCTGTAGGTGCCCGGCCCCGCCCCGTCGCCCTTGCGCGCGGCCTCGTGATTGAGCACGCTGCGCGCGCCCACCATGACGGCCATGGTTATGGGCACCAGCCACTTGTCCGCGCCCTTGCGTTCGGGCTTGCCGGCGCGGGCCAGCACCACCCACACGGCGGGCAGGGAGCGGATCACCTCGGCCAGCTTGGCCAAGTCGTCGAACTCCGCGTCGTAGGTGGCGATGGAGCGCAGCTTGTAGGCCAGCTCGCCCGCGTCGTTGGCGGCCTTGATGCGCGCCTTCATGGCGTCTTCGATGACCGCGATGCTCATGTCCATTACCAGTCCTCCAGGCTGCCCGGCGGGAAGCTGCGCTGCCCTGGCCGGACCATGGCCCCGCCGGCAGTGGGCGCGGGCTGTCCGGCCGGGCTGAGCCCCAGGCTGACCTTGCCCGCGCCGATCTGCTCCAGCAGCCGCACGGCGTCGCGATAGCGGTTGCGCGTGGGGTCCGTCTCCAGGACCGAGGCCCCGGAGAGGCGATACCGCGCGATGTCGCAGCAGATGCCCACCACCAGGCGCGGCACGCTGGCCAGGGGCAGGGCGTAGCGCGCCGTCAGGTAGCCCTCGATCTCCGCCGTGGCCTCGGCCAGAGCCTGGGCCAGCACGGTTTCGTCGATGACGCCCGCGGCCGCGCGGTCGGTGAGGGCTATCACCTCCTGCTGCCCGAACCGCGCGGTCATGTCCTCGGTGGTGGCGTAGGCCATGCTACTTGCCCTTCTTCTCGGCCTTGGCGGCGTCCGGGTCCTCGGCCAGCACGCCCAGGGCCAGCAGCCCCGCCGCGTCCTTGGCGTCCATGTCCACGGCCGCGCCCGGCGCATAGGTCGCGCCGTCGTGCTTGAGCGGCTCCTTGACGATGTAGCTCGGCATGGCTGCCCCCTAGTACGGGTTGATGATCAGGAAGCCGGAGGCGATGCCGGAGAGCACGGGCACGCGCTCGTCGGTCACGCCATAGACCCAGCTCTTGGCGTTGCTGTCCCAATAGGGGACCTCGACCATGGGGTGGCCCTCCAGGGTGTAGGTGTAGCCGTAGCTCGGCTCCTCGGCCTGGGAGGGGGCGGGCGGCACGTAGGCCAGCACGATGTAATTGCCCCAGACGTCGCCCATGACGCCGGCGTCCGTGGCCTGCACGGCCGCGCCCACCACCACCTTTCCGAATTCGAGCACGCCGGCCAGCATTTCGGGCGTGATGGACTCCTTCGACGTGTACTTGAAGCGGTCCACGACCTTGGCGTGGTTCTTGACGGCGCGGAAGGCCTTGGGACCCATGAGCGCCACGTTGGGATACGTGCCGCAGGACGTGCGCACGGCCTCCTTGGCGTCGTCGAAGGTGCCGAAGATGTCCGAGGTGTCGTCGCTGAACTTGGACGTGCCGGACAGGGTGATCTTGTTGTTCACGCCGTACTGGCTGGCGTCGGTGGCCAGGGCGGCCTGCTGGACCTCCAGGCCCAGGCCCTCGGCGCGCATGACCAGGTTGACGGCGCGGGTGCCCAAATTGATGCCCGGCACCTTGCTGGCGTCGCGCTGATACTCGCGCGGCACCGGGGCCTCCAGGGCATGGTTTTCGGTGGCGTAGGGCTTGCCCAAGTAGCCGAAGCTGATGCGCTTGGTGGGGCCGCCGGGGGCGCGCTGGGTGTTGTAGGCCAAGAAGGCCTCCTTGCCGAACTCAAGGACCTTGCCGCCGGCCACCGGCACGGGCACGCGGGGGAACAGGGCCGAGCCGGCGAAATCGGCATTGCGGTAGCCCTGGACAACGGTGGTCAGGATCGGGTCGAGGACCCGCGCCTGGGAAGGATTCATAGGCATGTGTGAGCGCCTCCTTAGTTGGGGATGAGGAAGACCTCGACGAGGTCCCCGGCCGCGCCGGCGGCCTGGAGCGCGCGGGCCACGGCGGCCCCGGCGTCCTTGGTGATGGCGCGGCCGTCGGCGTCCGCCTGGAGCGCCGCGCCGGCGGCGAAGGCCGCTCCGGCCTCCACCACGGCCGTGCCCAGGGCCACGGCGGGGAACATTTCGCCGCTCGCGGCCGCATACTCGGACACGCCCGCGGCGTTGGCCCCGGCCCCGGCCTGCGCGCCGGCATGGGTCACGAAGCGGCGGGCGGCCACGGCCGCGCTGGCCTTGATCGACAGCTTGAATACGGGGGTGGACTGCTGGCTCATCTACTTGCCTCCCACGGCCGCAACGGCCGTCGCGTAATCGGTGTCCGGGTGCCCGGCCTGGTAGGCCAGCGCCTTGCCGTGCAGCTCCAGGCGTTCGGCGTCCACGCTGTAGCCCTGCGGCGCGGCGAAGCTCACGCTGCCGCCCGCGTCCGGATCGCCCGCGGCGCGCTCGGCGAAGTCCACCACCGGGGGCTGGGCCTTGAGCATGGCCTTGAGCGCCTCGGCGCTGGCCACAGCCTTTTTGGTCCCGTCGGCCTCGGTGAAGTCGAGCGAGCCGCCGCCGGCGGACAGGTGGTCGAGCAGGGCCACGGTGGCGTCCTTGTTCGCCGGCAGGAGCCGGCCTTCCTTTGCCAGGCCCTCGCAGAAGGCCAGGTGCTCCGCATGGATGCGGCCGGCCTCGGTCTCCTTGAGCTTGGCCTCGCGCTCGGCGAACTCGGCCTTGTCCTTGTCCAGCTTGGCCCGCTCAGCGGCGAGCTTCGCGCGCTCGGCTTCGAGCGCCTCCTTGTCCTTCAGGTCCACGTCGCCCTCCTTGGGCTGGGGTTTGGCCGCGCCGCCGGGCTCGGCGAACGCGGTTTTGTCCAGTTCCTCGCGCAGCCCGTCACGGGCCGCGTCCTCCACGGTTTCCACCTGGTAGGAGGGCAGCGCCCGGTCGGCCTCCTCCAGCCCGAACTTGCCGATGAGCCACTCGCGCAGCTGACGCCAAAGGCCGGCGTTCTGCCGTTCGGCCCAGGCGTCGTCCGCGAACTCCACCACGCCGGCCTCGCCCGCGGCGAAGGCCACGGGCTTGAGGCCCTTCACCGCCGGGGCGGCGGCACCCAGGAAGCCCACGTGGCGCAGGTAGTACACGCCGGGCGCGGGGTTGGCCGGGGCATCGGGGAGGTAGAAGCTGGCGGAGATCTTCTTGAAGCGGCCGGCGCGCACCAGTTCGGCGAACGCGGGGTCCACCTGGCGCGGTTGCGCGGACAGGCCGTCCGCGGATGCGGCGAGGGACTGCACCCAGCCGTAGGCCGGGGCGTCGATTGAGGGGTGGCCCACCACGAGGGGCGCTTCGTGCAGGGCCGGGTCGTAGGCCTTGGCCGATGCTTCCAGGTCCGACGCGGCGAACGCAAGCGTCTGGCCGCTCACGTCCGTGTGCGTGCCGGGCCGGAAGATGTGGATGGGTGCGGGTGTCTTCATGCCCCGCAGCATGGATCATGCGGGGGGCGCGCAATAACGCGGACAGGTGTCCGGTGTGTGGGCTCTTTCGTGGGGGGGGGAGTGGTCGGGGAAAGATGAACGGACCCTATGCCGATTCCGGCGCGGATTGCAAGCCCCCCTCAGCGGCCGTCAGTCGCACTCGCATCGTCCGCCCAATCCATCGCTACGCGCGCCAGGATGCGTTTAATTTCGTGTTTAACGGTTTTGGCCTAGGCCCGGGCGGGAAAGCACCCCCTCCGGGCCTGGGGCGCGTTTTGCTCATTCGCCCAGCCGCCCTTGCAGAAATAGCAACACGGAACGCGCGATTTGCACCTCGTCGTCCGTGTCCAACGCCAGGAACGGCCGGGCGGGGATCTTCGATCCGGGGTGGTGGACCTGGCGGCGGAACACGCCGCCGAAGTGCAGGACCTTGGCCTTGCGCGCGGTGATGGTGTGCGCGCGGGTCTTGCCGCCCAGCTGCTGGATCGCCGCATAGACCAGATTGGTGCCCACGGTGGCGCTGGTCGAATCGGAACGGCCTTCGATGCTCGACGCGAGCTGGCCGCTCTGCTGGAGAATCTTGCCCGGCCAGGTGCCCCGCTTGATGCGCGCGGCGATGGTGCCTGGCGTGAGCCCGACCCAGGCCGGCCGGCCCTCGCTGGCGAAGTTCTTCTCCACCGCGCGCTCCATGTCGCCCTTAATCGCGCGCATGGCCGGGCTGGCGTCCAGACAGGACACGCGCAGCATCTCCATGGAGCGTGTCACGCGCTCGGCGTCGATCTTGAGCCCGATCATGTCGCCCATTTGACTTCCTGCACCGCCCGTCCTATATGGCTTTCAAGCGGGCGCGACACGGTGAGATTCTACCTGCCGTAGCACGGCGCGAAAGCGCCGGAGCGCCATGTGGGGTTCCCGCGCAAGCGGAGGGTAGGCCCCACCGCCCGCCGGATGAAGGCCGCCGTTCTGATGATCGGCGGCTTTCCTCATTTTTGGGCCTTCCTGCGTAGCTGCTCCACTATCCGCCGCCGCTTTTTATCGTCCTCGCCTAGTTTCCACATGCTCACCATGTACACCTTGTCGCCGGCCGCAGTGGCCTTTACCACAGTCACAGCGCCGTCCGGCTCGTTCAGGATGTAGGTCCGCTTCTTCGCGCTGGTATGGATGCTCTCGCCTGTGTCAATGGCCTGCTGGACCAGGGCGTAGTCCGCCACGTCAAGCTCCGGGTGGTGGTCTTTCTGCTTCCGCATGGTCTCGGCGGAGAGCAGCACCGTGGCCGTCTGCGAGCCGATGGCGTGCGCGTCCGCCGCCGGCAGTTTGGCGATGGGCCACTCCCCTTGCGGGTTGGCGTGGAAGGTCCGGAAGCCCGGTCCCAGGGCCTGCTCGCGCGCCAGGTGCGAGGCCAGGCGCTGCGGCGCGGCCTCCAGCTTGGTGCGCAGCACGTCTTGCAAGCCCGGCCAGGCCGCCTTGCCGGGGTTGTAGGAAAAGCCGGGGTCCGGCGAAATTTTGAGGCCGGGCCGCAGCTCGAAGGTGGCGACCGTGGCCTTGGGCGCGGGCTGGCCCGGCCGCGAGCGGCCCACCGGCACCTCCGCCTCGCCCAGGCGGCCCTCGGAAGTCATCAGCCGCTTGCCCTCGGCGTGGGCCTCGCCCCTGGTGAGCGCGGAAACGCGGCAGCGGCAGCGGAAGCCGTTGGGCGGCCAGTAGGAATTCCAAAAGGGATCGCCGGCGGGCAGGACCGTACCGTTCAGGGCCGCGTGCTCCGGCCGGGTGCGGTTGTCCATGACCGCCACGTATTCCCAATACGGCCGGGCCGCGACGTTCTCCGCATAGCTCTTGTACCGCCCCGCCATGTAGCTGGTCTGCATGTTGGTGCGGTAGATGGTGGTGAGTCGGTGCGGGCCGAGGCGGCGGCCCGCCACCTCGCCGGTGAGCGCGTCGCGGACTTCGCCCTTGCCCAGCCAGCCGCGGCGCTTGAGCAGGGGCTCCAGCTCGCGCTCGAACTGCGCGAGCGTTTTGCCCTCCTTCAACGCCTGTTGAACGCCCGCCCGAATCTCCTTCAACACGTCGGCCTTCATGACACCGGCCACCGTAAAGGCCTTGGCGTGGGCCTCCTGCCAGACCTCGCGCCAGTCCCAGGCGAACTTGTAGCCCTTGGCCTCGAAGTAGGCGATGGCCTTCTCGGGCGGCAGGCGAAGGGCATAGGAAAGGTCCGGCGCTTCGGGCATGGCCTACCCCTTGGCCTCAATGCCAATCACTCGTCCGAAGCAAACACCCACCGGCCCCAAAGCCAGTACGCGGAAAAACATAAAGCAGGTTCTGGTCTCTGCTTGCCCCCAGCACCAGGCGAACCGGACAAAGCGTCCACCATGCATGGTCATTCCCCATGGGCGCGAGAAATCCGCGACAAAGCGCACAACCAAGCGGCCCGAGAGAATGTTCAGTGTGCAACGCATGGCCTAGCCCTCCTTGGCCGTGATGCGCCCCCAGACCTCGGCCACGAACATGGCGCGGGCCAGCATGGTGGCCAGGCCGGTGGCGTCCAGGTCCGGGAAGATGTCCTCCAGCCGGGCCATGGCGGCCTCGGGATCGCTGCTCTTGGCCAGCATGTCGATCACGGGCTTGAGCATGGCGCGCATGGCCTGGTCCAGCTCGTCGCCGGGCAGGCTGTCCACGGCGGCGTCCAGGGCGTCCTGGTCCGGGAAGCTCGCGGCGGCGCTCGCGGCGAAGGCCGCTTCGGCGAAGGCCGAGGCGTCGCTTTCCGGACTCAGGGGCTGCCCGCCGGCGGCCCGGCCAGCGCCGAAGCCAGGCAGGGGCTCCCACTCGCCGCCGTAGGTGTCCTGCACGCTCTTGAGCGTGGGCCGGTAGCCCAGGGAGCCCAGGTTTTTATCGCGCTCGCTGCGCTTGGTCATGTCCTCGTCCGGCTTGACCACGCGCCAGACCTTGGGCGGCACCGCGCCCGGCACGTTGAGCTCGGTGAACCAGGTGAGCAGCGTCTCGTTAAGCGTGGCCGAAAGCAGGTCGGCGTCGGCGGCGACCAATTCGAGCCGCACCTCGTTGCGCAGGATGGCCGCGCTGGCCAGCGCGCCGCCGGAGTCCTTGGCCCCCGGCGCGTCGCCCAGGATGATGTAGCCGATCTGCTCGTCCATGTAGCGACAAAAGGCCTCCTGGCTGCCGGCGCTGTTGCGCTTGGCCTCCAGCAGCTCAATGGCCATGCCCTCCGGGATGATGACCTGGGCCTCGCGGGCGATGGCCTCCAGCGCGGCGAGAAGCTTCTGCTGCTCCTGATCGCTCGCGCCCGGCGAATACTTGCCCACGGCCGTGGGGCTGGCGAACTTGTCCTGGTAGAGCAGCCAGCAGCGCAAATCTTCCCTTTTAAACAGCACGTACCAGAACAGCCGCGTGCCCAGGCCCAGACCATAGGGCGAATCGTCCTTGTCGCCGAAGGTGTGGACGATGAACTTGCGCTCCGGCACGGGCTCGCCGCGGTACATGTCCTGATGCGTCAAGAGACGCAGCTTGCCTTCGGTGTCGAAGTGGAAGCGGCGCTGGTTGCGGGACTTGACCTTGCGCGGATAGATGCGCGCGCCGTCCGACTCCCACAGGATCTCGGCCACGGCGTACCCCTTGAGCAACGCGTCGAGCAGGCCCGTGCACAACCGGTCGAAGCCCAGGGCCTCCAGCATGCCCTTGGCCAGCTCCGCGGCCTTGGCGTCCAGGGGACCGTCGCCGCCGGGCACCACCTCCCAGGGGCGCGCGGTGACGGCCAGCTTGCGCTTTTGCAGGCAGCCGTAGACCATGCCGTCGCGCTCCAGGGCGTCGTAGATCTTGAGGCCGTCGCCGCCGCCGCGGGTGAGCAGGGTGTCGTCGGCCAGGTTGCGCAAGATGCCGTCGAAGGACGGGTACAGAATGTCCCTGTCGGTGGTGGCGACCTCCTGCCGCAGCTCCTTCATGACGGGCCGGCCGGGGCGTCCGGGGCGTTTGGTGGCGTAGGCCATGGGCTCCTCCTAGAAATCGTGCAGGCCGGCGACGAAGCGCGGCCGATTCAGCGTCTTGAATTCGATGGGCACGGGCTCCATGGTCCGCGCCGCGAAGTGCGCCATGACCAGGGCCACGGCGAAGTCGCCGTGGCGGTCGCGGCCGTCCGAGCCGCGTACGCGGGCGGTGTCCGGCACCTTGGCCACGCCTTTCTCCATGCGCACGGCGCGCAGGTCGGCCAACAGGTCCGCGTCCTTGGGCAGGCCGGAAAGCGTCCTGTCCTCCAGCGCGGCCTTGAGCGGCGGCATGTGCTCGCGGTACCACTCCGGGGAAAGCATGACCTGGGCCACGCGGCCCGCGCCATAACGCTGCATGGCCACCTCGGCCAGGTACTGGCCGTTGCCGCGCGCGTCGAAGGCCGCGGCCCGGAAGCGCGGCAGGCGGTCGAGGATGTAGAAGACGATCTGGCGCTGCTGCTCGAAGGGGATGTTGCGCAGCTCCACCACGAAGGGCGGCCGCAACCCGAGGTTCTGCGCCTGCGACAGGGGCACCAGGTCGGTCAGGTCGCCGGAACGGGCGAAGTCCTCGCCCAGGAAATGGGCCAGCGTGGGGTCGAGGCCGGCGCACGCCGGGGCCAGGAACTCCTCGCACCAGTCGCGGATCTCGGCCTCGCGGATATGCGGCGGCAGGGGCGTGAATTCGTCCGGCTTGGCCAAGCGGAACACCGGCACGCCGTCTTCCATGGCCGATTCAATGAGCGCCCGCGTGAGCCAGGCCCCGCCGCCGGCGCGCGGGATCACGTCCAGCTCCTCGGACGCGGACTCGCCGTAGAACTCGTAGATCTCGCGCACCCAGGCGGCCTCGGCCTCCGGGGTCCACTCCTTGCCGCGCACCAGGCAGATCCGCTTGTACAGGCCCTGGGCCACGGCCGCACGGAACTCCGTGCGGTGCAGGCTGTAGGGCTTTTTCCCGGCGCGGATGTCCAGGATTAGCTCATTGAACGGGTTGTCCGTGCCGTTGTGGGTGCTGATGATGCGCACGCGGCCGCCCCAGATGAGCAGCGCGAAGGCGGCCTTGAGCAGCTCGGCCAGGTTGTCGTGGAACGCGGCCTCGTCAATGACCACCACGCCCTGCTTGCCGCGCAGGTTGCTGGGCCGGCTGGAAAGGGCCGTGACGCGGTAGCCGGAGGCGAACTTGACCACGAAGGTGAGGATGTCCTTGTCCTCGTCCTTGAGGTATTCCTCCTGCACCTCCCCGGCCACCAGGTTGTACTGGCGCGCCCAATCGGCCACGTCGCGAATAAACTCCTTGGCCATGTCCTGGTTGTAGCCCACGTACCAGCAGTCCATGCCCCCGGCGTCCGAGGCGGCTCCGGCGATGAGCGCGTCGTCGCCGGCCTCGGCCCAGGTGATGCCCACGCGGCGGCCCTTTTCGCTCACTTTGACGGGCGATTGGTCCGCGACCCAGGCCTGCTGATAGGGCAGGAGGACGGCCGGCGCGGCGGTCATTTGAGCCCCAGAATCTCGCGGCGGATGGCGTCCGCCGATTCGGCGGAGAGGCCGCCCTTGCGCGCGGCGGTGACGGCGGTTTCGGCGGCGGCCTTGCGGGCGGCGGCCTCGGCCTGCTCCCTGATCTTGCCCGTCAGCTCGGCGTCGGCCTTGCTGGCGCGCGCCAGGTGGTCCAGGGCCTTGGACAGCCACATGGCGTCCTGCGGATCAAGGGTCACGGCCTTGCCCTCGCCGGCCTCGCCCTCCTCGCTGGCGTTGACCGCCAGGTCGGTGAGCACGCCCTGCATCAGCTCGACATTCAGCCGCAGGGACTTGGACTCGGGCGCGCTGCCCAGCTTGGCGATCAGCGCCTCGGCCACCTCGCGGCTGCGGCGCAGCTTTTCGCCAACTTTGTCCAGGCGCTGCTTATACCGCCCCAAGGCGGAGCGCGACACGTCCGCCCCCAGGCCGTCGAGCGCAGCCTTGATCTCATCCAAGGTGCGCCCCTGGTCCAGTAGCGCGCCAATCTGCTCGCGAAGTTCAGGCGGCAGGCGGCGGACGGTGGACTGGCGCGGCATGGCTTACGCCTCCGGCTCCGGACGCTTGACGCCGGGCACGGTGGCGCGCCCGCCGGCCACGTCCGCGCCGCGGCCGGTGAGCTTGCCCACGGTGACGTCGGCAACCTTGCCCACGGTGACGAGGCCCTGCTCGGCCAGCCAGGCCAGGTCGGCCGCCAGGCGGTCGTGGCTCACGGTGTGGCCCACGGCGTCCAGGGCCGGGCGCAACACGTAGACATTGAGCTGGTAGTCCGGACTTTCGGCCATGAGCCGCAGGATCATGAGGCGGCGATCCTCGGTCAGCAGTTTGTCAAAACTCATTTCTCCCCCCGCAGGTGGTGTTCCATCAGGAGATTCAGCGGCCGCTCCAGCCGCTGCATCAGCTCAAGATGGCCCTCCACAGTAGCCTTGACGGTCTTGATGTCCCCTTCGATTTCCGCCAGCTGGATCTGCATGTCCCGGACTTCGGCCGCCGTGGGCAGGGCCTTCTGCGCCTGCGCCAGTTCCGCCTGCTTCTGCGCCAGGGCCTCGCACTTGGTCGCGCAGTGCTCGCGCGGCACAAACTGTTTGCGCAAAGACCACAACACCCAACCCAACAGGCCCTGCCCCAGGATCAGGATGATCTGGACCATGGTGAGGATGATGTTCACCCGTTCCATCAGCGGGCCTCCGTGGCGTTGGCGGTTTGCGGCAGTCCTCGCGCCCATTCGAGGAGCGCTTGGTAGCGCGCGGCGATGTCGCGGCAGAGCGTCATGTTGTCCCGGTGATTGGCCAGCACGTCCTCGGGCGTCACGCCTTGAAATACCCCGGCGTCAGCGGCTTGAACGGCTCCGGCTGTTCCAGCAGCGCCGGGGGCGGCGGCGGTGCCGGCTGAATCACGGTCGCCGAGGCCGAGGGCTTCGTTCCACACGCGCACCCAGCCAGCGCCAAAAGCGCAATGCCCGTCAGCAACAACAACAGCGCGCGACGCATCTTCAATCCTCCCGTTGGTGATTGCGCGGCTCCGCGCCGCGATAGCCGCCCGCGCCGTGGCAAGCGAACGCTCCAGCGCGTCGCGGCGAATGACTTCGGCGTCTACGATCCGGCGGGCGGTGTCGCTGGCCAGGCGGTTGGCCTGCGCCTGCGCCGCCTCCAGCTTGGCCAGCTTGGCCTCGCCGTCGGCCGTGGCGGTGCTCCGCCCGTGGCGGTAGCCGCCCCAGCCGCAGGCCAGGCAGGCCACGATGAGCAGCAGCGCCGCGCCAAGGCCGAGGGCCAGCTTGCCCTTGCCAGTCGAAAGGAGCGCGGACAGGTCCATCAACGCACCTCCGTGCAGTCGATTCCCGGCCCCCAGGCCAGGTACTTGGGTTGCCGCTTGAGCAGGATGGCCCGCGGGTAGCCGCGGTTCTCACGCCAGGCGGCGGCCGAACGCCCGGCGTTGACCGTCTCGACCGAGCCCCACCAGCGCAGCGGGTCCAGGCCCCGGCGAACGGCCAGGGCGGCGTCGCGCCGCACCCAGGTCAGGCCGCCATTGTAGGCGGCCAGGGCCATGGCCCAGGCGTCGCCCTCGGTCGCGGCGCGCACGCGGCCGCGCAGGTCCAGATCGTAGGCCACCAGGGCGCGTAGCGCCCAGCCCGGGTTGATCGGGTTCGCGGGGCCGAGGTCCGGACGGCTGCGCCCCAGGTCGCGCGCCGTGGCCGGCATGAATTGTGCCAGGCCGCTGGCCCCGACCCAGGAGCGCGCCTCCGGGTGCCAGCCGCTTTCCTGCTCCAGCTGCGCCGCAAACACGGCCACGGGAGCGGACAGGCCGCCCTCCACGCGCGCCGCGCGGATGAGCACCGAGCGGTACTGCTGCGCGGCGGCCGGGATGGTGTCGGCGGCATGGGCCTGGGCGGCAGAGGCCAAAAAGCAACCCAGCAGATACCCCAGCAAGCCGTAGAGCACCCCCCACACCAACAACTCGGACCAGTATCCGGGAATGGATCGGCCGGGCCGCATACCCGCCCCTTAAAGCGCCAGCGCAGCGGCCAGCATGCAGGCGCAGACGATGAGCGCCCGGCGGAAGCACGCGACGTAGAACGCCGTCATATAGCCGTCGATGACGCCATAGTCCGGCTTGTCATCCTCGAAGCTCTGCACCTCCTGCCAGTCAAAGCGTAGGTAGCCCGAGGGTTGGGCATACGGGAACAGGGACACGTCGAGCAGGTAGCCCAGGCAGCCGCCGGCGGCCACCGCACCCAGCTTGTACGCCAGCACCGGCGTCTGGTGCGGCGCGATGAGCGCCACCACGGCCACAAAGCCGGTGGCCAGGACGTTGGGCAGGGTCATGCGCGGCGAGCGCACGCGGAACCAATCGAAAGCCTTGGACAGATATTCCTTGATGCGAGCCATGGGACCTCCACGGGTTCCCTCCTGCGCCCCGCCCGGCCCGGCGTTTGGCCGGGCGGGACCGGAGGAGTCGACGACGGCGGGAAGCCGCGTCCGTAGAGGCCAGACTAGGCGAACTGAGGCCGCGCTCTAACACGGACAAATGACCGGGAGACTAGGGATTCGTCAGGATGCCCGTGTTTCGCACGGGCGGGGCGGGGGAGTCAAGGACAACCCAGGGCTGCGGCAAGCGGCCCTGGGTTGCGGGAACACTAGGAACCTAATTTCGCTTGGGGCGCAGCCTTCGGAGGTAAATCTTTGAGGCGGCGATGGCTCTTCGCCTCACGGGGTGCGCCAGTCCCGACCACGCTTGCATATTTCACCTTCTTTGCAGTGGTATGGACATCAAGCTGAAGCTCTAATATCGCAGGTTCCTTACGGATTTCGAGACGATCTTTTAGCGTCTTGATCAGAGCCTCTTTCGTGTCTGGCGCAAGATGTTCAAGATATGCATTAATAGGAAAACCGTCTTGCGAAAGTTCAAGAACGGGAACAGAATGCGTAACGTCTAACTTCTCAAGAATATATTTACCATCACATGGAATAGAAATTTCTTGAGAGCGAGTACGTTTCTGCTCAAGAGCTTTCTTTGCTTCATCTCCACCAACTGCTCCGGAACCTGCGACTGAAATTTTATCTTCGGTATCAAGCGATTTTACAAGAGATCGAATTGGCTTTGTTGCTTTTGTTGACTCAAAGCCATTTTGAAGTGCAACTTCTTTTAGCGCTCGCACTGCTTCAATCGCAACCTTATGTTCCCTAGATTGCTCCTGTGCTGATTCATATCGTGTATAGACTGCATACCCAGTTGAGCAGGCCATAAAAGTCATAAGCAATGTGAAGGTCAATTTTGGCGGCATCTTCTTTATGGCCTCCTTCAAAATTGGCCAAAAATCAGGGTCTAGTATTCCACTACCTTCACGGACTGCAACTTTTACCAGTGGGGCGTCTTCATTGAACAGGTTATTGTATTTTTTAAAGAATGCGTTAAGCTCATTCTGTAGTTCCTGTACATACTTCGCCCCCCTGGCATCAATCCTCTTGTCCCATGTAACGCCTTCGACGCGGATTGGGATACTTGCGCACCCATCATGAAATATGGCGTCATTCAGCGAGGCTTCATCGTTTGACACCTGCCACATAAATGAAATTAATTCATCGAAGTTATTAATTTCGCGCATACTCCCCCCTAGTGGTAATTGCACCACGCCGAAAATATGCGCATAGATATCAATAAACATCCTTGCTAGACAAGTAGAATCACACCCCAGGCAGCTTGCACCACCCATCATTCCCGTCGCCTTCGCCGCCCTTGTGCCTCCGCACCGTCCTTGCGCTGACGCCCACCTGGCGCGCGGTTTGCTCGACGGTTTGCCCGGCGTTCAACGCGCGTTCAATGGCCGTCCAAACGGCCGCGCGATTGCCGGCGAAGGGGCCGAGGGGCACCTCCACCTCGCCGCCGCCCAGGGCGTCGGCGATGGCCCGCGCCGCCTCCATGCCGGTGGCCCGCACCAGCCAGTGGTCCTCGCGCAGGGCGTCCGGCCTCGGGATATAGGCCCGGCAACCGCCGCGCGCCTCGGCCAGCTGCATAGCGGCGCGCAGCCCGGCCGCTTTCGCCGCGCCGGCCAGGACGCCGGGCAGCTGCGCCAGGATATGCTCCGGCAGCTCGTGCGCGGCGTCAGGGCGCGGCATGGGCTCCCCCCGGCTCGGGCATGGGCTCCCAGCGCGGCTTGCCGCCCCGGTACTGGAGCACGAAGGCCCGGCCCTGTTCGTCGTAGGCGATGGCCCCGCCCTTGCGCTTGCCGCCCTTCATGAGCGCCACCATGACGCCCTTGAGCTGCTCGGCCGTGGCCCACTCCAGGCGGTCCACCTTGTACATGCGCTTGAGGATCGCCGCGGCGTAGTCCCAGGGCACGTGCTTGCCCTGGCCGGCGGCCTTGTCGGCCAGCAGGGCCTCGATCTTGGTCATGAGCAGGGAGCGGTCATAGGGCTTCACGTTGCCCTTGCCATAGCCGCGGCCCAGGTTGGCCGGCGCGCCGTGCTTGTCGCGCTTGCGCTTGCGCGTGGTCTTGGCCTCCCAGCCCAGCTTCTCCATGTGCCAGATGAGCTTTTCGAGCCCGGCCAGGTCCAGCTCGGCAGAGCTGGCCACGCCGAAGCGGGCCAGGATCGCGCGGTAGGCGTCTTCTTCCAGCTTGAGCTGGGCCTTGGCGATATGCACCTTGGCCAGCAGGCTGTTGCGGCTGTCGAAGGTCATACATACCCCCGGAATATTTTGGTCAACTGGGATCTCTGCTCGGTCATGAGCTTTTCGATCCTGGCCAGGTGTGACACGGCCTTGGACAAGGGCAGGAGCACGGCGAGCAGGGCGGCCAACACAGCCCATGCGGCGTGGTCGCCCCACCGTTCCGAGGCGTAGGCGGCCAGGGTGAGCACGTCCAAAAAGACGAGCGCGCGCCAGATCACGGCTGCACCTCCCGCCCGAAGGCGTCCAAGGGCGTGACCTCATCGCAGGGCACCCAACCCACGCCCCCGGTCAGGTAGATCATCCACTCGCCGGAGTAGGCGCGGATGGGATCGCTGGCGGCCCAGGTCTGCACGGCGTTTGGCAGGCCCTCATTGACCGACGGACGCCAACGCACGCGGGCGCGCTGCTTGAGCAGCGGGTGTGGCGGCTGGACCGGCGGCGAGGGGCAAACGCCCTCCAGCTCGACCAGCACCATGTCGGCCACGCGCTGCAGGGGGACGAACTCCTTCCCGCCGTTACCGGACACCCAGCGCCCGCTCAGGATGCTGCCGCGCTGCACGCGGTGCAGGCCTGGAGCGGCCAGCTTGTGCGCCCACTGCCGGGCTTCGAATAGCCGCAGTTTCAAGGTGTCCTTGCCCGAAAACTTGAGCAAAATTTCGCACCATGATTCACGCTTTTCTGCCATGATTTTCAGGCAAGCTACTTGCCCGCCCCCCTAATCTGGCCCAACGTGTCTTTCCAATCCTCCAAGAAAGTGGCCCAGCCGGTGCGAATACCGATACCCACGGAGAGGCCGAAGAGAACCACATACCCGGCAGCCCAGGCCAAATCCCGGAGAGGCCGGGGCAGGTCACGCACTGTCTTCATCATTTTCCTCCTCGGGCCCAACGCTCTTCGGCATCGGCGCGGTTGAACGCCGCCGCGGCGATTCTGGCCTTGACCATGGCGTCCGCGTCCTCCGCCGCGGAGATCTCGTCGCCGGCGAACGCGCGGGGAAAGACACCGACGGCTTGCTTCCCCTCCGTGTCGTACACGATGGGCGTTCCGAACTTGCCGCGGGCTATGGTGTAACGGCTGGTCATGGTCGCCTCCTAGGAGATGCCCCGATCTTCACAAAGCCACTCGGGGATATGCAGCGTCAGTGTGTCGCCGATCTTGGCGTCGGCGTACTCGCCCACAACGCTTGTGGGCAGCCAGAAAAGCTCGCCCTCGATGCGCACCAGCAGGGCGCGATCCCCGCGCACCTCCAGGATGGCCTCGTAGGGATAGGTGTCGGATCTGCTCATGGGCTCCTCCGTGTGGCTGCTCGTCAGGACCGGGCCGCCACGCCCGGCCGACCGCCCCGCAGGGGGGCGGTTTCGCAATCAACGCGCGCGGAGGAGGCTTCCTTCCACGATGCGGTCTATTTCCGCCGCGATGAGCGCACCGGCTTTAACGAGGTTTTCAAGAGCAGAGGCTTCGGGCCTCCAGGCCTCTCCTGCCCAAGGCCAAAAGGGAGGAAGGGGCTGGCCGTGTGGCAATACGCCAGCCCCCAACATGGCGTATCCCACCGCCGCGGCGGCAAGTTCGCCGTCTTTGTGCTGCCTGTCATGTTCGCCGGTGTAGCCCTTCTCCTGAATCTGCCGGGACCGTTCCTCGGCAATCCATTCGACTCCGTCCATATTTGCCCCCTTTGTCGGCTGCTCGTCAGGACCGGGCCGCCACGCCCAGCCGACCGCCCCGCGTGGGGGCGGTTTCGCAAGACTTAGGCGGTAGCGCAGCGAGGCAGAAAAAAGTCCTCAAGCTGTCCCGTTTCGCGGTTGAGGTGGTGGCCAATACCGAGAATGTCGTGCAGGAAATCGAAGTCTGGGGCGTTCAGCAGCTTTCTGAAATTTATCCGGCAGCCATGGTTGTGGCAGGCCACCAGGTCCATCTGGAGGTTGATTTTTTCGCCTGTCGGGATGCCGTTTTCGGCGCAGAGGGTAAAAGCCCTATCCACGATCTTCTCGACGTAGGCCCGGTTGCGCGGTCCCAGATGCCAATTAAATTTCATCGCGTCCTCCGTTTGGCTGCTCTTCATAGCCGGCCCACCACGGTCCGGCGACCGCCCCGCGCGGGGCGGTTTCGCGTTTAGTCCTTCAACGCCTCCTTAAGCGCCTTCCCCGGCCGGAACCGCGCCGCCCGCCCGGCCGGAATCTGCACCGGGGCTCCGGTGCGCGGGTTCCGCCGCGCACGCGCCGCGGTCGCCACCACCACCAGCTTGCCAAGCCCGCCGGGAAACGGGACCTCGCCGCCGTTCTTGATCTCGGCCATGGCGAGCTTGCCCAGGCTGGCCAGCACGCTGGTCACGGGGCGATTGCCAAGTCCGGTCGCCTGAGTGATTTCCTTGAGCATTTCGGCCTGTGTCATGATGTCCTCCAAAAGGTTAAGTGGGACCTAGGCGGCCTTGTCCGCCAGTTCTTCCGCCTTCAATTCGACGAAGAACTCGTCGACCGTCTCGCGCTTCACGCCCACGTCCTCCAGCTTGCCGTCCGTCCAGCCGCGCAAGGCGTCCTTGTCCACTTCCGGCTTGATGCGGATGGCGTCGTGGAAGCCCAGGTCCTGGAGGCGCTGGAGCACCATGGCCCAGGTGTGCTTGGCCAGCAGGCGCAGCGACGTGGCCTTGCGGAAGCCGATGACGCCGAAGGTGAGTTCCTGGCTGCGCTTGCGGTCCGGGAAGAGTTCGGCCTTGCGCTGCGTTCCGAACACCGCCAGCGCGTCCTCCAGGCGCTTGCGGCTGGCGGCCAGCGGCGCAAGCTGGGCCTTGGCCGCCGCCTTGAGCTGGTCAATCTGGTCATTCATGCCGTTTTCGATCCGCTCCTGCTCGCGGTTGATCTCGCCCAGCTGGCGCAGGGCCTCGTCGGCCGCGGGCAGGTCGGCGATGATGAGCGGTTGAGGCTTGGTTCTGGCCATGGGAATCTCCTCGCTATTGCATGGTTAGAGCGTTGACGGGGATGGTGATGACGAGCACCGCGCCTTCGAGCCGGCGGGCGCTTTCGGAGGCGTCCTTCAGCTCGGCGCAGGCCACGCGCAGCAGCTCGTAGACCTCGGGATGCACCTGGCCGCCCAGCTCGCGCAGGGTGCGGCTCACGGAGTCGATCTTCTCGGCGATCATGCTGCCTCCTTGGGGTTGGCGGTGATTCGGCTATGCGTACAGCCGCCGCGGCAGGCCTTGAACAGGCGGATGCGCATGGGCGAGGACATCCACGGGGCCTTTTGCAGCTCCAGGCAGCGGTCCGCGGCCAGCGCGCCCAGCACCGGGCAGTCCACCTCGGCGGCGAGGTAGGCCCCGCGCACGGCCAGCTCGATGTTCGCGGTGGGGGCCTTGTATTTGGCGGCGAGGACCTGGCACACGGCCCCGGCGCTGTAGCCGATGCGCCCGGCCACGGCGCGCTGGCTGGTGCGGTCGCACTCCTCGGCCAGCACGATGATCCAGTCCGGGCAGCCGCCGAGGGATTCCCAGGCGGCGCGGGCGGTGTCCACGGCGCAGTGGGCGGCGTGCGGGCTCACGCGTCCACCTCCTCGCACCAGGCGATGCAGCCCAGGTTGGGGTCGAACACCACCTTGGCCCGCGTCACCATGGGCGGCCGGGGGCCGGTGTTCCGGGCCAGACGGTAGACGGCCTTTGCGCGCGGCGTGGCGGGCCGGACGATGACGAGGTACTTGGCGCGCAGCAGGTAGTGCACATAGTCCTGCGCCTCGGCCTCGCCGACGCGGACAGCCTCGGTGCTGGCATTTATGGCGAGGTCGACGAAGGTGAAGTTGGGCAGCATCTTCATGGCGCGCCACATCTGCTCGCGTCCGGCCCCTTGCGTCACCGGGCGGCCGTCGCGCTGGAGCCGCGGGGCCTCGCGGCCTACGTCGCGCACCAGCTCGTAGACGATGGGCTGGAAACGCGCGCTCTCGCCCACCCGCTTGAGATAGCCGCCGGCTTCGAGGCACCATGCGTACTCGCGCACGGCGTCCCGGCCCCATTTGTCCGCCAGATCGGACAAGGTGAAGCGCCGCAGCTGGCGCATCGCATCCCACATGGCCTGCCGGCCATAAGGACGGCCGGAAGAGGCGAGGGCGACAACCGGCTTGCGGCTCATGCGGCCCTCCGCCCTACCGGGCTGCCGGTGAAGATTTCGCCCTCGTAGCCCCTCGCGCCGACGGTCTGGAGGCCGCGCGTGGCCGCGAACTCGCGTACGCGATCCAGGTTGACGCAGATGCGCCGCACGCTGCCGCCGCTCGCCTCCAGGATGCGGGCCAGCAGGTCCTCGCCCACCGCGACCTGCGGGCAGTACAACCGGGCCAGGGTGCGGGCGTCCTGCTCGGTGGCCGGCTGCGCGGCCACCCAGTCGAGCATGCGGCCGTGGACGCGCTCATACTTCTGCAAATCCTGCGGCAGCCCTTCTTCACCAATCAGGATGATCGCGGCCAGGCTCGACTCGTAGATGTCGCGCACCACCTCGATCATGCCCTTGGCCAGCAGGTAGTCGGCCTCATCGATGATCAGCGGCCGGCCGGACAGGGAGAGCTGCTCGCCCACCTGATCCATCATTTGCGGGATCGTGGCGGCCGGACGGATCCCCATTTCGGCCAGGATGCTGACCAGCATGTGCTTGCGCGTCCAGACGCTGCGCACCTGGACGTAGTAGGCGCGGCTCCGGTTCGCGGCGTAGATGGCGCAGCAGCTCTTGCCCAGGCCGGAGCGGCCGTGGAAGGTGGCCATGCCCG
>Ga0268263_1001223_pt1 | contig 24601 bp, 21 predicted proteins | sample Biomet5_FD_190358 | JGI IMG/M metagenome (GOLD analysis project Ga0268263, IMG submission 190358) | Microbial communities from bioreactor (seeded with sewage sludge) at LBNL, California, USA - Biofuel metagenome 5 (SPAdes) (version 4) | ecosystem: Engineered > Bioreactor > Anaerobic >... | reverse complement strand
TTTCCGCCGCCGCGGGCGGCTCCGGCTCTGCCCGGCCGTTTTCCTCCCCGGATTGAATGGCGGCGGCAAAAACCTCGCCCTCCCGCTCCGGGACGATCTTCTTCGCCGTGGGCTCCGCCGCAGAGGACGTTTCCGTCTCCGCTACGGCCAGATTCTCATCGCTGAATTCATTGAGGATGTCGTCCAGTGAGAATGCCTCTCCCAGAGGCTCGCCGTCCGGAGACATCTTATTTTCAAAATCATCCATCTCTATCCTACCCTGCCTTCTCGTGATTGGGCGCGCTATTTTGATCGCTGGCGCAGAACCTCATACATGGTGACGGCTGCGGCAGCCGCGGCGTTGAGGGAGGTGACCCGGCCTTTCATGGGGATGCTCACGATAAAATCGCAGCGCTCCCTGACCAGCCTGCCCATGCCGTCCCCCTCGGAGCCGATGACCAGCGCCATAGGCCCGGTGAAATCCGTGTTCCAGAGATCGGAACTGCCGTCGGCGGCGGTGCCGTAGATCCAGAGGCCCTTTTCTTTCAGCTCTCCGATGGCGGCGGGGATGTTGGGCACTCTGGCTACCAGCGCGTGTTCCGCCGCGCCGGCGGAAGCCTTGTCCACAATGGCGGTCAGGCCCGCACTGCGCCGCTTGGGGATGACGATGCCGTGGGCGCCCGCGCATTCGGCGGAACGGATGATGGCGCCCATGTTGTGCGGATCGCTGACCTCGTCGCAGACGATGACGAAGGGGGCCTCGTTCTTTTCCCCGGCGGCGGCGAGAATATCGTCCACAGAGGCGTATTCCCGCACGGCGCACACCGCGACGACGCCCTGATGGGCCTTAGTCACGCTCATAAAGTCCAGCTTGCGGCGGTCGGCGTCCACTACCACGATGCCCAAGGCCTTGGCCTTGGAGGCGATGTGTCCCAACGTCTTGTCCGTGTCGCCCGCGGCGATATAGATTTTGTCGATGGTACGGCCCGCGCGCAGGGCCTCGATCACGGCGTTCCGCCCTTCGATTATTTCGTTTTTCAAGCCGTTTTCGGCGTTATCAGTATCCATAACTGCTCCATTTTCATAATAATACAGCTATCATGTTACCATATCGCCGCCCAAACATAAAGGGAAAAATTCAGGAAGGGACAATTTTTTTGTGGACTTTGGTATTTAATGAAGGTATCATAAGATCATCACAATTGGAGGACAACGTATCCAATGAAAAGCTTTATGAAAAAAATTGATCTCTTCTGCTACCGGCATCCGCGTTTCGGCATCCCGAATCTGATGCTGTACATCGTGCTGGCCAATGCGGCGCTGTGGCTGCTTTCCGCCATGGACACCTCGGGCCTGCTGCTCTCCAGCCTCAGCTTTTCCACCGGGGCCGTGCTCCACGGCCAGGTCTGGCGCCTGGTCACTTTCGTGCTGGTGCCGGATGGCGGCGGCGGACTGCTGTATTTGCTGGTGCTGTATTTCTATTACTTTATCGGCAATGCGCTGGAGCGGGAATGGGGCCCGGGCCGCTTCACCATCTACTATCTCATGGGCATGGCGCTGACCGTGATCTACGGTGTGATCGCCTATTTCGCCGCGGGGCAGGATACGGGCCTCACCGCCTCGTATCTCAACCTGTCCATGTTCTTCGCCTTCGCCACGCTCTACCCGGACAACATCGTCCTGTTCATGTTTTTCCTGCCCATCAAGGTCAAGTGGCTGGCCATTGCCGACGCGCTGTATTTCGCCTATGCCATTTTCCGGAGCCTCGGCGCCGGTATGGGCATGATGGCATTCCTGCCGCTGATCGGCGTGCTGAACTATTTCGTGTTCTGCGGGGACCATCTGTTTTACAGGGTCATCCCTACGGGGCGTGAGCAGCGCAAAAAGACGATGAATTTCAAGCGAGAGGCACGGAAAATCCAATACGAACAGAAGAATGCCGCCTACACTTATAAATGCGCCGTTTGCGGCCGCACGGACCGGGACTATCCCGAGCTGGAGTTCCGCTATTGTTCCCAGTGCGCGGGCTATCATTGCTTCTGTCAGGATCACATCAACAATCACGTGCATTTTACGGAGTAATTCAAAAGAGGTCTGAGCGGTGGCAAAACATCTGAAGAAAAAATCAAAAACCACGCGGCTGTTCAGTAGCAAACCCGGCCGGACGGCCCGGATTCCGGCGGCTGAGCCGGAGGAGCAGGACATTCTCCCGCTTGAATCCGGGGAAAGGGAACAGCCCGTCTCCGATCTTCCCGAGCTGGGGATGGAGGACGCAGGTCCGGACAGTTTGCAGGTGGAGGATATCGAGCCCACCGCCATCACGGCGGAGGACTTGCCGGCCCGGCCCGCGTCAGCGGTTGTTTCCGTGCCCGCGCCGCCAAAGCCGGAACCCGAACCCGAATTTGAATCTGAACCGGAACCAGAACCGGAACCAGAACCGGAACCAGAACCGGAACCGGAACCGGAACCGGAACCGGCCCCGGTCCGCCGGGTGGACAAAAAGCCATCGGAAAAGACGCATCGCCGCCGCAGCACCGCGCACAGCCGCCGCAGCGGCAGGCGGGTCCTGATGGTGCTGGGACTGCTTCTGGCGGCCGGAGCCGTCACGGTGGTGATTGTGCGCAACTGCGGCAGCGGCGAGCTGTCACCCCTCAACGACAGCTATGTCTTCTCGCCAAAGGCGGTGGAGAGTTCCGCTGCGTCGAAATACATCTCCGATACGGCGGTCATGGTGAACGACGGGGAGGTGGAGAGCTACACCGCCTCCGACGCGCTGACAGTCAATTTTGGTCTGGGCAGCGCCTATACCTCCGTCAAGGGCGTCACCACCTTCCGGGGCGACAACTTCCGCTCCTCCGCCTCCTACGGTACCGCCGCGCTTACCGCGGGCAAGTTTGCCCAGAGCTGGAGCAGCGGTACCGGCTCCCTCGCCGACGCCTCCGGCGGCACCTGGACCGGCAGCGGCTGGACGGGCCAGCCGCTGATCGTCTCCTGGCCGGACGCCGTGCGGGAGAAGATGACCAGCCTGTATGATTGGGCCCGCAAGCAGACCGGCCTGGTGGAGGTCATCTATCCCACCATGGACGGAAAGATTTATTTTTCCGAGCTCTCCACCGGCAAGGCCACCCGGGACCCCATGGATCTGGGCTTCACCTTCAAGGGCACGGGCTCGCTGGACCCCCGGGGCTATCCCATCCTGTATGTGGGCTCCGGCGCGAACAGCACGGCGGGGAAGTCGCGGGTCTTTATCATTAATCTGCTCAACTGCACGGTGATGTACCGCTTCGGCTATTACGAGCCCTTTGCGCAGCGCGACTGGAATATGTGGGATGCCGCGCCGCTGGTGGACGCCGCCACCGACCAGCTGATCTATCCCGGCGAAAACGGGCTGCTGTATATCCTCCATCTCAACACGCTGTACGACGAGGCCGCGGGGTCGCTGACGGTGAACCCGGACAACGTGGTCAAATGGCGCTACAGCGGCGTGCGCACCAGCACCTATACCTATTGGACGGGCTTTGAGGCCAGCCCGGTGTGCTGGCAGGGGCGCATCCTCATGGCCGACAACGGCGGCAACCTGATCTGCCTTGATCTGAATACGCTGAAGGTGGACTGGGTGTGCGACGTGCTGGACGATACCAGCTGCTCGCCGGTGCTGTCCGTGGAGGAGGACGGCGTCTACCTTTATCTGGGCGGCGCGTTCCATCCCGGCTGGCGGGCGAAGACCTCCGCCGCGGTACCCATCTACAAGATCAACGCCGTCACCGGCGAGGTGGTCTGGGAGACGGACTACACCTGCACCGGAGACGGCGATCTCTCCGGCGGCGTTCAGGGCACGCTGGCCATCGGCAAAAAACAGCTGGCCGGCCTGATCTTCGTGCCTCTGGCCTCCACCCCCGACGCCAAAAGCGGCAAGCTGGTGGCGCTGGATACCAAAACCGGCAAGGAGGTCTGGCACTTCGATACCGACGCGTACAGCTGGTCGTCACCCGTGGATGTGTACGATGCCGCCGGCAAGGGGTATCTGACCTACGCCACCGGCGACGGGACGCTCTATCTGCTGGACGGCAAGACCGGCAAGACGCTGGATACCTTCGATCTAGGCGGCGCTGTGGAAGCGTCCCCCGCCGTCTATGACGACTGGCTGGTCATCGGCACCCGATCGGGCAGGATCTGGGGCGTCCGGCTGGGTTAAGAAAAACGCAGACCGTTATACGGTCTGCGTTTTGTCGTGTTTGTCATCCGGCGGGGCTTCCCTGCCTTCAGGCCCGGTGCCGCCGCATTTTTTCGTGACGCTGGCGATGATCTTGTTTTTATAGACCAATACCACGCCCACGATCACGGCCACCGCAGCGGCAATCACAAGGGCCGCCGTATAGCTGCCCTTGGACAGGCGGTCGCCCATGTAGGTGCAGATAAAGGTGGAGGGGATGCTTCCGGCGAGAATAGCCAGAACGTATCTGCCCTGTGAAATATTGGTTCGGGCGAACAGGTACGGCATGATGCCGTTGGGGATGCCGGGGATCAGAAAAAACGCGAAAGCGATCATTTCCGGTTTTTTGATCTGGGAGAGCTTGTCGAGGTAATGCATCTCTTTGCGTTTGCTCATGCGCTGCACCGCGGGCTCCAGCAGATTTTTCAGCTGCCTGACCGAAATGAATACCAGCAGGTTTCCGAACACACAGCCCGCCAGATTGATCAGCGTGCCCCACCACACGCCGTAGCACAGACCGGTGAGCACCTGAATGACGGCGGAGGGGATGACCGCGACAATGATCTGCAGGGCCTGCAGGCCCATGAGGATGGGCACGCCCTTGGTGCCGTAAGAGCTGATATACTGCACCATGCGGCTCTCGTCGTTGGCGTCGGAAACGACCTCTCTGAAAAGCGGCAGCAGATCCACGACCATGATGGCGATCAAGCCGATCATGGCCGCAAAAATAAGGAACGCGAGAAGTTTTTCTTTCTTTGTTCCCTTCATCCGCGGCGGCCTCCTGATGTTTTGTGCAGAATACTTGTGGCCCATTATATCAAAGCCGCCGGAGTTTTACCAGAATTTATTTTGACACGGCAAAGAACGGCAGGCAGAGCCGGCCCATAAATCAAAGGCCGCTGTCCTTATGAACGACGGCCTTTTCGCATGGTCGGAGTGGAATTATAGGACTTGGAGAAATCCAATAATACCAATGGCTGTAGGTGGTCTACAAGCAGTAGTTACGCTTAGTGTCAATTCGGATTCACTATGTGGTTATACATGACCTTTGATTCTTCCTGCGCATCTCGCCGAATCGCATCTATCGTTTGGAGATTGTCGATAAGTATGGATACCACATAGGGGCAAATCGAGTTGTCATTTACCATGGAGTTAATTATGGCTACGGCGTCCTCAAGTTTCATGCCTTTTCGGTAAGGGCGATCCTCAGTAAGCGCCGTGAAAATGTCTGAAACCGCCATTATCCGCGATCCAAGCGGAATATTGTCGCTGCTCAGGTGGAAAGGATATCCATTCCCATTCAATTTTTCATGGTGATAAGAAGCCCATTTATTTATTGTCTCAAATCCCTTTATTGCTTGCAACAGGCGATATGTATAAAAAGTATGGCTTCTGATAACATTTTGCTCTGCTGCGTCAAGCTTTCCCGGTTTATCTAAAATATTAGTATCTACAGCCAGTTTTCCCAAATCATGCAGGTAGCCCGCTACCAGCATCATTTTACATTCGTTTCCTGAAAAGCCTGCGAGCTCCGCTAATTTTTCTGCTGTTTTTGCGACGCCCCTGGAATGAGTTGCAGTAAATGGGTTCCTGAAATCAATTATATTGGCAAAGATCTCTGCCAGCTTAATTATTTCATCAAGCTCAAGGTCAAAAGTATCAAATACTACTATATCAGGCAGTATATAAAGCAACGGCTTGTACACGGTATCGAGCCAAATATACTCATTAACGCTTAAATCTAAGAATGCGTCAACCAGTTCAGGCATAAAAATGGTATTTTTTTGACCTAATATTTTTTTCTTTATATTTTCAATCTGCCCAATGACATTTTGACCAGTATCTATCGAAACTGCAATGCGATCCGCTAAATGGAGTATGTGGCTTAGAAATGTTACCTCGTTGCCGTTGAAAGATCTGCCTTCTCCGTTCTTCCAGGGAACGTGGTGATAGCGAATAATATTGGCAGCATCAAAGAGAGGGGGAAAGCCTTCAATAAGCCGTGCGCCTCTAAATGCATGGTCATTCGATGTTGGGGGTTCATTTTCAATCAAATCAAGCCTTTCATCCAGTGAAAAAGCCCCAACATCGTGTAATAACCCAGCAAGCATCAGATTCTTTTTCTGTACTGCAGGCAAATCCAGCTTTTCACCGATTCTGAATGCAAGATAGGCTACCTGCTGATGATGGCTTGATACCTCATGACTGATAAGGTCTCCGGCGTTTGTCAGGCAGATAAGCATGTCGTACATATTTATTTGAATTTTTTCTACTGTCTCCATGCCTTGTTCTCCTTGCCAAGTATGAACAGCCATATACCTTAATTATCATAGAGATTTTAATGTAATACAGTGTTCAAAGTAATTATATCAGTTCAAACCGATCCTGTCACTAACTTTTACTTCCAAGTGTAATTATAGGACTTGGAGAAATCCAGTAATATCAGCGGTTTACAGGCAATTTGCAAAAAGAATTTATAGATTCATTCAAGATTTTGAGCTTCATCCTCAGTAATAGTTATCCTTATATCTTTTTGAAACCCTGAAAGCTCATCTAGTTCGCTCTTTATAACTTTAATTGCATCATCATTTTCAATATAAGGGATAACCTCATCGCAAGCAAAATTATGAATTTCTGTAATAGCGTTCATGACTGTTTTTAGTATATCTCCGAAACTATCATTCAAGGTAAAATGGACAGCCCTGTTTCTATATTTCTGTAATTGTTGTGACGCAGTAAAGTATTTTTGCGTATCTATTTCGCATATATTTCGCAATCGTTCAATACCTCGAAAAAAACTTACACTCACAAAATCTCCAGTATCGAAATTACATTCCTTTGCTTTATTGGTATCCTCAAACAAAAACGCCCAATGTTCTTCCAGAAGTCTAAATTTGATAAGTAATTCCATGCAAGTGGATAAATTAATTACCACATGTTTAATTGAGTAAGGATAGTGTATATTATCATCATGAAGTAAGTCAAAATACGACTGTAACTCAGCATTGGCAATTAACAATGCGTCAGAGATATTGTTTAACAATGGAATATTAAACTCTTCTTCCATATCCACCACTCCTTATAAATATATTAGTTTCAGATAAAATAATTATATCAGCCGAAATTAATCCTTTCACTAGATTTTCCTTCCGAGAGTAATTATAGGACTTACACCGGATTAGAAGTCCGCGAACCCGCATCAATACAGGCAAAGCAAAAGGCCGTCGACTTATGTCGACGGCCTTTTCAATTGAAAGTAGTGACCAATTTTGATACCAAATGCACACGGTGCCGACCTTTCGTTAAAAGGTGCACACGGTATAGGGTGGCTTGCTCTTATTCTACGTTTCTCTAATCATCAGAAAATGTATGGTATGTAATTACTATTTCCACGTCCGGCAAAAATCTTGAGCTACTTGAGAATGTGGCATATCCGTCAATTTTAACTTCTTCAACTTCTCCGTCCTTTGTTATCCAGCCAGTAATCAAATCTTCATCTGGATTTGTTTTTATATTCGTAAATCCCTGCTTTTCAAGCTGGGAAATCACATCTTCATAATTTGATCCATCAAAATCGCTTGAGGAATAATTGACTTTGATCTTACCATCAATCTGCTCGTTGTGGTGCTCGACAAGCATTCCTATACAGATTATAAGTGCGATGCAAACAACCGCAACTATCCCGAATATCAGAAGGTTCTTTCTTTTTTCCTTATCTTCCTTCTGAACTGTATCAAAAAAAGATCTCGAAATATTAGAACCATCTGGTGAGTCATCGACTGCCTGAGACTTATAGACCTTCCTGTCATCACCCAGTGTAATTGCAGCCATATCATCAAAGCCCTTTTGCTCCATTGTTCTGCCGGAAGTGCTTTCAATTTCAAGTTTTCTGCTTCGTACGGCTTTTCCTTTATTCTTCATTCTGAACACCTCACTCTAAGTATTCCATAATGGGACTGAGATCGGGTTCTTGAAATCTGTTAATCTCTGCTCCGTACTTGTCAGAAATATACTCGATAACAACGCCTCTGTCCTTGTCTGTTATCTTGCCAACATTTAGAATCTTGCCGAATGCATTATAAAACTGGATTTCGCTCTTATTCATTTTGACTTTGCCGGATTGATCAGCGTCTATGATCATTTCCAGATATTCCCTAAGGGCATACTGGTACATGATACTGCCACGAATGTATCCACGCTGCTGATTCTTTTGAACAAACTGCCATCCCTTTAAGGCTGTGTAGCGTATCTTTAACTCGTGAATCTGTCCATCTTGTACTTCTATCACACTATGCAGTCTTTCAACTTCAGCTTGAAGAGATCGAACCTGTTCTTTTAATTCATTTATTTCCGGCTGTCGGCTTAAGGCACCTGCTATAAATCCAGCCAAGCCGACACCTATATAGCCGAGAATTACTGGTAATGCCATTAAGAGTGCCTCCCTTCAAAAGCTTCTATCAGGGAGTCAACATTGCTTTGGCCTTGTGGCAATTCCATTAAATATGCATCCGCATTATCGTATGCAATCAGGTCTTCACCGGTTGCTGCGACACGAGCTGATAATTCATCTCCCTGAGCTATCAGTTCGTAAGTTTTATCGTGGAGCTGACGGGTCTCTTTAATGCTAAAATAGTAAAGCTGTGTGAGATTCTTAAATACAACCGCGGCCAAAGAAATGTTTATATATGGAACTCCACCCTGTTTCGCTGCTCCCAGCAAGGCTTCTCCAAAAAATGCAACGGAATAAGCAATCAATCGGAACTGAACCTTTCTGACAGAATCCTGTATGCCCCGAATTTTAAAATACATCGCAGCAAAGCCAGCTATGGCACCGCCGCCCATGATATCCTGAGCCCTTACTGTAAACATGTGAGAATATATTGACTGAGCATTACGCATATTCCCAGTGGATTCCTTTGAAAGATTTTTTGCCAATTCAATAAGGTAATTTGAAACCTTTCCATTTTCATTTACATGGTCAAGATATGAACTCCCCGGAAACGGCAATCCCTGTTTTGAGGTGGTGTCTGCTATAAGATGTCGAGCGGCTTGCAAAATCCCTGACACGCCTTGTTGATCAAACATAAGCTTGAACGGATTATTTGCACTAAAATCAAGAATATCATGCCCCCACAAAAGGCGATGATATCCGATATCTGCAGCCTCATATGCCCTATTAATGAAATGTTTTTCAGTAGCAAGCTTATCAATGGCATCGCCTTGATGATGGAGAAGTGCGCCCAGAAATTCCTGAAGCTTTGTATAATCACCTGTAGCTCCACTGGCGGCGTGATGTATATCGTTTAAATAAACTTTAAGCTGTTCACTCGTAGTTATTCTTGCACCGGCCATTCCAACAGCAATTGAAAAGCAATAGTCCCAAGCATCAAGCGAAGATGCAGACTTTTCAATCGCATTGGTATCTATATAGCCCCATGATTCCATCTTACCTTTGCATTGCAACGAAAGGGAATCGAGCTTGCTCACGGAATCCTGCAATGCAAGTTCGTATGCATTTTCCATATTACACCTCCGGGAGAACAGCACCTATCCACAGCAAGATTTCCGCTGTTTTACCATCAAGACTATCCATCTCCAAATCAGAGACTATTCTCTCAGCTAATTCATCCCCGATGTTTATTTCACATTTCTCACCGTCAAGTTCGAATCCTTTAACAATTTTAAAGCAGGTAACAAAAGAATCAGGATCAAAATTATCCAAAGCTGAAGCGACTGCATAGTCAAAATTCTTATGCTGCTTCTTGTACAGATCATTCAATTTCTTAGACACAATAACTTTCATTGTAGGTTCCTCCTTTAGCCGTTAGTATCAGTATGGGTTAAATCAATCTGCGCGAATGTCCTGCATGAAGGAGTCTTTCTGAAATTTGTACATCCATAGAAGAACTTGTTCTTCTCTTTGCCGCGTTTTACGATCATATAGCCATCGGTGCACTCTGGACACTTGTAAATATCCGCAGGACATTCCTTGCTGTTCGTCATGAAGTCGCAGACCTCAGGGTCGTTCGTGCACATATAAAGACCGAGACCATAATTTTTGTTATTCTCGTACTTTAGGCGTGCCCCACAGATTGGGCACTTCATTGCGTAGATATCATTTATCCTATCGCTAATGGCGGTGTCATGAGGAATATTATAGTCATGAATTAGCTCCAGCACAAAACGGGACGGCCGATTCTGCGCCGTGACCATATACACCTTGTTCTTGGTGCGGGTCATAGCAACATAGAACAGCCGGCGTTCTTCTGCAAAAGGCAAAGAAGTATCGTAGTGAATGACCAATTTCATAATCGGATCGTCTTCAAGCTGACTGGGAAATCCGAACTTGTTGTCGATCATGTTTACGAGGATCACATTGTCATATCCGAGTCCCTTTGAACTGTGAGCAGTCAAAAACTTGATTTTCGCTTTCGGATGTTTTTTACTCCGCAAGTCCTCATCGTTAAGTGGGACAAAATCACCATAACGGATTAACTGATCACGATCAAAATTATAACGACCTATCATGAGGATTGAGGATTGCTCGCCGTATTCTTCAACCACGCGGCCGACAGCGCGTTCAACCGTATTACACCAGTTTTTCCTGTACCCTTTACCATCGTCAAAACCAAAAACCTCAATCGGGTTGGGTAGCGATTTGGGCGAGATAAGCCGCTTTTTGATTTGCGTGGGATTTTTCTGAACAAAGCCCCCGGCAATATCAATCAGTTCCTGGGAATTTCGGTATGTATGGGTAATCTGCATTTCTTTGCCGTCGCCCATCAATTCAAGAAACTTTTGGAAGAGCGTGATGTCCGAACCGGCAAAAGCATAGATAGATTGCCAGTCGTCGCCCACAGCGATAACTTTCGCCCCTGTCGCGTCAACAAGGGATTTTGTGAGATTAAAACGCTGTCTCGCAATATCCTGAAATTCGTCGATGATGATGTACTTATACGATGGTTTATAGTCGCTGTCTTTGATCTCCCGCAGCATTTTCTCCGCGTCGTTGATCATATCGGCAAAGTCGATCTGGTTGTTCTCACGCAGCCGATTCTGATAGAACACATAGATTTCTTTCGCAATGTCCAAATAGAGATTCGTTCTTACATTGTTCTGCTTTGCCTTAAGTCGGTCGAAATCCTCTACGTCGTACCCGTTCGACTTAAACTTCTCAATAAAATCAATAGTAAAGTAAATAAGACGGTAAACATACTTGTCTTTTGATGTCTCGGCAAGTTTATGGTACACTTCCGTGTCTGACCGGCGATTGAGGATAAACCCACGCTTCTCCAGTTCCTCTTTAAGATGTTCTACAAGAGAACGTCCATCGCTGTATGCCGAATAGGTCTCGATTAGCTCTGTGTGGCAGTACTTATGAATATGCCGCTTGTCCGCAATGGCTTTAACGTATTTTCTAAGCTGCTGTGGACCGAACACATTACTCTGGTACTGCTCGGTGATGCCGAAGTGCTCTATGTAGCCTTCAAGTTCGCCTTGCCGGATATAGAAGTCAGGGGTATAGATCTTTCTTGCTCCGGCAATAGGGTAGGGATAGGGTTTCTCATATTGGTACTCGATGTTGTTCATATAGAGGAAGTTTGCTATCTGGACTTCCTGCTGCGAGCGAAGATATTCGCCCGTGATAGTACTAACCCGCTTGGTCCTCTCGTTGATGACGGAAGCGTTATATTCACCAAGGCGGCTCTTTAGTGTCTCGTAATCCTGGGCTGCACGGTATTCACAGAAATCATTCAGCGAATCGAACTTGAGGGCATCTTCGGGCATGTCAAAGTAGTAGCCAAGAAACATAACCACATTTTCAAGCAGCCGCTTATTTGTGTATATCTGTTTTTCAATACACTCAAAAATAATTTTATACGACCAGTTGTTGATTACCGGCGGAATATCCGAACCTTTTCTTAGTAGACTGTAGCCGAACGCATGAAAAGTGTTGATTTCCACAGGAATATTCAGCTTTTTATTTATCCGCTCCCTAAGTTCGTCAATGGCTTTATTCGTATATGAAATAACCATAATATCAGAGGGCGCGACCCCTTCTTTTTCGACAAGGTACTTAACCTTGGCCGCCATCGTTGTAGTTTTCCCTGCACCCGCTCCGGCGACTATCAGGCAGTAATCTTCGTCCATGACAACGGCTCTCCGCTGCTCATCGTCGAGCATAACGTTTGGATCAACTGACTTGAGGATACCGTCAAAATATTCCTTTTCAGAAATAAGTTTTTCTTCGATAAACGTATCATTGTGTTCTTCCACCAGTGGAATAAAGCGCGCCATCAGGTTCAGGAACTTCTGCGCCTGCACGACGGTAAATCCAATCGTTGCGGCATTTGACCGGATGTATTCATGAACCATAGGCTCATTAAGAATAGCAGTATACCTGGAATACTTGTCAAAAAAATCTTTTGCTTCGGATCTGGCAATATACTTCTTAGCGCCGAAGATACTGCGCCAATCATTACTGAATGCGATAAGCATTGCCTTAATGCTCTTGTAATCGCCGGAGAATTGATTTTGAGGAAGCTCCACAATCGTATCTGAATTTGGTAAGTTGAAAAAGCGTCGTGGCAATCCGCAATGCGGGCAGATCTCCGCACGGTCTGATATCTTGTTGCCGCATTCTGGACAAGCTATGATCGCCACGATAATCCACCTCGTTTTTTACCTTCTTAGAATTCATTATAGGCCAAAATGGTCGCTATTTCCATTATAATCAGAAAAGACCTCGAAAAATGTTACGCTTTCACACGCAGGGTCTATGTTCATACCGTCTTTGATACAAACAGGAAACGGCCCTCTTCGGCAGCAAGTGCCGAAAAAGGCCATAAAACAAGGGCTTCCGAGGCTCCACATCTTTTCGATGCGAGCTTCGGGAGCCTTTTTTCTTTTTATTCAGTTCGTAGTGCCCGCTGCCTATTTGGGATTTACTTACCCTGCAAAATCGGCAGCCGAGGAATAATTAAAAAGTGTGGAAAACTTAAAAGGTATATACGTGTTTATTTTTACCGTATAAACAAGAATAAATATAAGCAAATATCATAAAACCAATTGAAAAGTCACACTTTTCGTGCTATACTTTATTATAGATTTGTATAGCCACCAGAAATTTGATGAGGTGAAGAGATGAGCGAGATTGTCAATGACAGCTGGATCAATATTGATGAAGCAGCCACCTATTTGGGAGTGAAGCCAGTGACGGTAAGAGACTGGATAAGGAAAGGCAAAGGAATCCCTGCCCACAAAATAGGAAAGCAGTGGAAATTTAAGATTTCCGAGCTTGATGCTTGGGTCAAAAGTGGAGAAAGTGCGATGGAGTAACCGCCGCTGCCACCAAATGAATAAAAATTACGCTGAATTAGGCTGAGTTAGAATGGAGTAAAAAGAGGAATATGGCTGTGAAAAAATCAGAATTGTACTCCCTGCTATGGGAAGCTTGCAATAAATTGAGAGGCGGCGTCGAGCCGTCAAGGTACAAGGACTATGTGCTTGTACTTCTGTTCTTCAAATATGTGTCAGACAGATACAAAGGGCGCAGGTTTGCCGAGTTCACGGTCAACCCCGGCGCTTCCTTTGACGACCTCATCGCGGCAAAAGGCAGTAGCGATGTCGGTGAAAAGGTCGATAAAATCATCCAGAAGTTTCTGGAGGATAACAGGCTGCAAGGCTCTCTGCCTGATGTGAGTTTCAACAACCCGGATGAACTTGGTTCTGGCAAGGAGCTGGTCGACAAGGTTTCGGGGCTTATTGCCGTGTTCCAAAATCCAGCCATAGACTTCAAAAGCAACCGCGCAAGCGGTGATGATATTATCGGCGATGCCTACGAATACTTCATGATGAAGTTCGCACAGGAATCTGGCAAGAGCAAGGGACAGTTCTATAAAAAGGTTTAGTCCGCCAGAAAGAAAACGGCCCTTCAGCAGTGATTTGATCACCGCCGCAGAGCCTGTTTTCGTTAAAAAGTATCAAGAAAACCTTGCAAATAAGAACTTTTTCAATAAAAAGCTGAACGCCTATCTTGATACGCATTGTATCAAAATAGGCGTTCAGTTATGTGTTTCCCGCACTACTTTGATACAATGCACCATTTTCAGTTGTCGGCGGGCTTTCGTTAACGAGCAGGGTATCGTTAACGGGCACTACATTATTCTATTTCGTCAATTTGGGAATATCTTTCCCTTTGATATTTACGCCCAAAATAACCGAGCCAAGAATTAAAGCCCCGCCAATTACATACTCCTTGTTTTTTACAATCCAAGCAAGAAAATTCTTGCTCTCTGAATCCTTTGCTGCCATTTTATCTGCAATTTCAATCATCTTGTTCGATATAGAGTCACGTTCTTCGGCAGTAATATCTTCACGTTTAAGGACTTCCCCTAAATCATCAAGAATTTTCCTATATGCTGCGTATACAGTGCTTTGGCTTGCAGTATTTTCTGCAATAGCAGTATCACAAGTCGCTCCAAGCTGCTCGACCATGCACCTCGCCATTTCGGAATAGGCTGGGAACTGGTTGATTATTGAGAGTGCAACGTCCTTGTCCATATTGGGAATAAGCGAGACAAATTCCATAATCTTGTCTTTGGAAAGATTACGAAACGAATCAATATTAAGAGCATTCTTGACTTGACTTTCGCTAACAAGTTTTTGTGGCATAACAATGATCCTTTCCTCTTTTTCGCGTTTGCATATGGCTTGTCATCAAGCTTTTGTTAACGGGCATCATCCTCTGTCATATCATTGCACCCTACGCTTTGAGTTTGTGATGTATGTTTCCTCAGTGAAAGCACCCTTGTAAACTTCATCATCGAGAAAGCCAAGAATCTCTTTCAATTTTTTCTTATCGTCGGGAATAACCAGTTTTTTATTCTCAACGGTGACCTCTAAGCCGCACTTCTGTGCCAGATTCTTAATTTTTGCCGCAGTATTGCGGTTAAGGACACCGGAATCATTTATTGCTGCGATTTTCCGTCGTATCCAAGTGTCAGCCATTGCTTGAAATTGATCTTTATCCGTTATACTCAATAAATCTAAACTACTAAAATTATGAACTTCACTATCGGTGGCAGAACGATAATATTCGCTTAGGTCAAATATCTGACGAGCATAGAAATACGATGAGAAACGTAGTTCGGCCTGTGTGAAAACACAGTCAACAGTATCGGTAATTCCTATGCCCCAACGGTTTTCTCTTTTGAAAGTATTCTCCTCAAAGAAGAGGCTAAATTTCTTGGTGGACAGATACTGTTCCTTCCGAAATCTCTGAAAAGCAACCGTAAACATCTCCGTGTTATTGGTTTCAGTTCTAACTCCGATGAAAACAGCTTTAATATCTGGCTCAGCGTTCTTATCATAGGCAAAGGTCTGAAGACCGAGCGGATTCCGGATGGCATCTGTTATCATTTCAGGTAAGTGAAAATTACAAATTGAAAGCCCTTCATCCTCGTTCGGTTTATAACTACCATCAAAAGGGACAATTTGCTTTCCCGTAAGTAATGGCGTAGATGCACCAGCAAAGCTGCTACAAATAGCGGTTTGGGTTGTTTTATCCACTTCCAACAATTGGATTGGATTTTCATTTCCGTCATTTAGAATCACCATAATAGAACTGTTGTCAAACAATTACATTCCCTCCTTTGTGTCAATGAGCAGCTTTTCAAAGAGTCGCATTACAGTTTTTATATCACCTTTATTTCTTATTCGCCGCCGCTTTGAAATGAGAATATAGTCGCCAACACCTGTGTCGGTTTCCAATTCATAAAAGTGATAGCCGCACAAAAACAAAAGGATGTTCGGCAACGCCATGATTGCTGGAATAAAAACTAATACTAACATAAGCCCAAAAACGACCAGGGAAACGATGTGATAGTCCGACATTACCATGTACGAAAATGGCAATATGTAAGCCACCACGTAAGCTATCAGCCAAGAATCCTTTGATATTATTTTGGACACGTTTATGTTCTTATTTGAGCAGTTGTCCTTTCCGTAACAGAAACAAATTGAGAATATGACCGTCACGACACAGGCAATAACAAGCAAAATAACAGGAATATACCAAGTCTTAAATTCGAGCCACCAAGCCAAGGCCGTCATTCCTGCAAGAGGAACAGCGTTTGCGAGGTTGTATATTGCTCGTTGAAACCAGTTCGCCACAGCGATATATCTCCTTTCATTACCTTAACCCATAACCAACGGATTTGGTATAATGAGCATTTTTCCATCTCTATCACAAAGCGTTTTACATCATAGCGAATCCATTATGTTCAGCAGGCTCTGGTAGCTGTCAACGTCGTGGTAAACCACATTCTCCGTGGATATTTCGTTGAACAGCTTCCGTGCACAGCGGATTTTTGCCTGCTCTATCGGCTTGAGTTGGAGCGTCTCCATTGTGCCCTTTGTCTCGGCGACAAAGAAAATGTGCTTCACTGCTCCGGCGTAAAATGCAATCGCCCAATCCGGCGAATAATTGCCGACCGGCGTGGGTATCTGAAAGCCCTTCGGTAGCTTGGCGTAGACGCAGACTTCATTTGCGGCTTCAAGGTCTTGTGCGAACCGGCGCTCGACGCTCTGTTCCGCAATACCGTCCGTGAAAACATAATCCTGTATGTGCTTTTGAACGCGGAATGCCCTGTCAATGCCCTGTGAACGCTTTTCGGCAGTAAAAATATCGCTTTCGTAACTGCCTTGAATGCGATCGTAAGTGATATGCTCAACGATCATCGTCGCCTTCTGCTCTTTAATCAGGCGAATGACTTTGTTGATGAATTCCTCGGGGTTGTATTTGAACATGGCGAGCTTCGCCGGGCTGATGCCGGATAAAATGGCAGCCGCCGTTCTGCGGGTCAGAATCGTCCCCTCGGCGACCTTGCCGATCAGGTCATACTTCACTTGGCTAATTTCCGAATGATGCAGCGTCTCGGTATGCGTCTTTGCCGCTTTGAAAGCGTCTCCACGATCAATGGCTGTCGCTTCCATATCAGATTTCTGTTCGCCGGTAGAAACGGTATACTGGAGCTGTGAGACGAAAAGGTTCTCGTCGATGTGCGCGACGGCTTTTTGAATCAGCTCGGCTGTGTCGAAATCCACGGCATATGCATACTTGTGGTTGATGTAGCCCCAGAGAGTCTGAAATTCCTTCTTGTAGAAGTTATCGTTCAACTCGTTCTCGAAAATCTTAGTTTTATTGCCGTTGTCGATCATATCGTCGAGGACTCGCTCATCAAATACACCCTGTATCAGTATGTGGACACCCTCAGCTATCGACTGCAAGTCGAGCGGTAAAGGTGCAAGCGCATTGTTGGCGAGGTCGGCGCGGTACGAATCCGTGACCTTGTCGTTGTCGTCAACATAGTCGTTTTTCAGCAGATAGCGGTAAATATCCTTCGCCTGCTTTGCATCAATGGTGGTCGGTACTTCTCCGATCTTGACGGTCTTACCGAGGAAGTAATCCATTGTCGCTTTGGAAGGTCTGTCGTAGAGGACATCCTTGATCTGCTTTTGCAGGTCGGAAACAAACGGCGCATAGCTCTCGCTGGCGATAACCGTGAGCAGGTTGATATCGTGTACGGTCGTCCCGCAGGTTTCGGCGTCCATACGGTCGCCGCTCTGATTGACGCACAGGCGCATACCGCGCCCTACTTCCTGCCGCTTCTGCGTTGCGCTGTCGGAGTGCTTGAGGGTGCAAATCTGAAACACATTCGGGTTGTCCCAACCCTCGCGTAGAGCAGAGTGAGAGAAGATAAACCGCGTCGGCTCGTCGAAGGAAAGTAGACGTTCCTTGTTTTTCAGGATCAAATCATAGGCGGAGATATCGTCGGAGAATTCCGAGTCGCGCTTGAGTGCGCTGTCGATGGAATGCCCGGTCTTTTTATCAATGCTGAAATAGCCCTTGTGCGTGGCGGCAACGTCAATACTGCGCAGATACTCCTGATACGGCGTATCGAAAAGTGTGATGTACTCATTAAGTACGCTGATATACTCCTGCTCGAACACTTTTCCGTATTCACCTAGCAGCTCGTTTCCGTCCTCATCGTACTGGCGGTACTTGGCAACTTCGTCGATGAAGAACAGTGACAGTGTTTTAATGCCCTTGTTGAACAGACTTTCTTCCTTCTTGAAGTGGGAGATAATCGTCTCGCGTATTTGAATGCGGCGCATATCCTTTTCGGAAATGTCGCCGACTACATCACCACGTGTAATGACCTCGCCATTGGTAAAGGTGACCGTTGCGCTGATCGGGTCAATTTCAGAGATGGTGTAGCCTTGATACTCCTCCAGCGGCGGCATATTCTTACCGGCGGAGAGATAATACAGATTGTCCCCGACGCCGAGAATGCGGGTCTCGCGATTGATGGACTTTTGATAGTTGACCTCAAACTCCAGCCGCGCCATTGGCGGTTTTTTGCTCGAAAGGATAATGTCTTCAAGAAAAAGATACCTGTCCGTGCCACGGAAGTTCTTCACTTCAAAGCCCTTGACCTCTATTTTCTTGACAAGGCGCTTGTTGTAGGCGTCCAGCGCATCCAGTACATAGACAAGGTTGTGGTGGTCTTTGTGCGTGGCGGAATAGTTCAGACTGAAAAGTGGGTTGAAGCTCTTGAGGGCTTTCTGCGTGACCTCGCCGCCCATCTTCTGTGGCTCGTCGAGAATGATAATCGGGCGGTTAGCGCTGATGACGTCAATCGGCCGGCGGGAGGCAAATTCGTCTCGCTTGGAATAGATGATTCGCGCTTCCTTGCTTTTGCCGTCCTCTTTCAGGGAGGAGGCGAACGCCTGCGTGTTAATAATCATCACATTGATACCGGCGCTGGAGGAAAAGTTGTCGAGTTGATTGAGATTGGAGCTGTTGTAGACAAAGAAACGCGCTTTTTTTCCGTAGTGCTCCATGAAGTGGTCTACGGTCATTTCAAAGGATTTTTTCACGCCCTCGCGGATGGCGATAGACGGTACAACAACAATGAATTTGCTCCAGCCGTACCGCTTGTTCAGCTCGAACATGGTCTTGATGTAGACATAGGTTTTGCCTGTGCCGGTTTCCATTTCTACGTCCAGAGAGCAGCGCCCAAGCTGGCGCGAAAGGTCGTCGGACAGACGGATGTTGTTCAGTGTCTGCCGCTCACGGAGGTTGTGCAGAAGCTGCTCATCGGTCAGCTCGATATTCTCATTCTTATAGCCGAGCTCGTCCATCAGGTCGAGCTGCTCACCATACCCGTCAGGCGTTACTAAACTCATCTGAACCGGCTGCGGCGCAGCCTTACCGAGGTCACGGATATATGTAATGCGGTCATAATGGCGTTGGCCGTTGAAAATACTGACAACGCTTTCCACAGCATCCGTTTGGTATTGCTGTATTTTGAAATTAAACCGCATCCTCATTTCTCCTTTCATGCGTATCCCACAGAAAACTTACGAGTGTAATACTGCTACCAACGGCGAGCTTTGCATGTCGTTCTTCAAGCCCTTTGTATGATGCGCTCTTCCCATGACCACTTCCGTATGGATTTCTAAGCGCAGCAAGGTTTGTGGCAATAGCTCGAAGATTGCCTAAAAGTGCTCTCATTTCATTGGCAGCGGGTGCAGTATCGGGTATATCTGTTGGCATAAGTTTCAGACACTTTACTGTTTCGCCCGTCAGTTTGCCAACATCCCAGTTTTTATCCCATTCTATATGATTATCATCAAGAATTGTTTTACAGCAGCTCTCAATAAGCTCTTTTGCCTTACCGATAGCCTCAGTGGGATTTGAGGACTGCATACCGATCATTAAATCTATCTGCGCGGAAAGATAATCACTTGAGAACTTGTCTTTAAGTATTTTTGCAGTTTGAAGAAACGGCGCAGATACACCGAATACCCGATTCGCTATATCCTTACACTTACGATAGTAGCCTGCATATTCCGTATTATAGCTATATTTGAAATCACCAAAATACGAGTCCTCATGCGGAGTGAATTCACCATCAAAGTTTGCTTCGTAATAATCAAACAAGTCCTTGATGAGCTTCATTTTTTCCGTGGGAGTCGCATCGTTGAGATATGCCATCAAAGACTTTCCTTTTGACATATTATATTTTTCGCATACAGCTACTCCAACGCTGTTCATGGTAAACACATCAAAATCGTTTGTGGAAAAATCGAGAACATACCCACCGCGATTATACAACTTTAGGAAAGCCCCAATTTCCAGTTGTGATAATACTGGCATCATGCAACCTGCCTCTTGATTCTGCACAATATAGCTTTCAAGCAGTTTGGCAATGATCTCCGCATTGCGCGATGTCGTTCCACTATATGCTACGCTTTCCTCGTAACAATCTTGAATTTTTACGACCTTATCGCCATAAAGACGATAAGCAGTAGTGATTGCATCATATTCTGCTGATTTGTCTGCCATTTCTACTGCTTTTCTCAGTGACGTTATTACGCCAACAATTTCATCTATTTGCTTTGACGATAACATCACAGCACCTTCCTAATCGTACTCGGGCTGTAAGCAGCGAAAACCTGGTCGAAGTTTGTGGCGACGCTGTCGCTGGCGTAGCCGCCGTCGCACATGACGAAATAATACGGCTTCTTTTGCGCAATCTCCTTGATCGTCTCGTCTGTGATGTCCTCGTCAAAGCAGGCGATCAGATACCCATCGGCGACTGAGAACACCTTTTTCCCGGCGACGATAGTCTCCTCGATCTTGCTGGACAGCAGAACGCCGAGGTCGAGCATCACCTGGAAGAGCAGGTCTTCGGGCTTGCGGTCTTCCTTTATATTGTCCGTCAGCGACGAAAACAGCGACGGCGTGTATTCGGACGGGCTGTAATACACATCCTTCATGTTGCTGCTGTCGCACTTGAGGACGCGGAAACCAATGTCAAGGTTTTGCGCGGTAAGCCCGACCTCGTCAACGATTTTCCTTCCTGCGCGGCGGATACGCTCCTTGCCGATTTCACAGATAGTCTTGTAGCCGGCTTTGTAGGCTTCGCTCTTTTCGTCTGTTACCTCCGGAAGTTGTACCATAATAAACTTGCGTTGTCCTCCGTCTTCTGCGTTGAGTTGCATGACCGCATGGGCGGTCGTGGCAGAGCCGGAGAAGAAGTCGAGGACAACTCCATCTTCCCCGATGTTTGAAAGTCTGAGTAATTCAAGCAAAACCTCAACATTTTTGGGGCTGTCAAACGGCACATCAACACCAGTCGGCTTAGATGCAAGTAAATCAGACCAGTTCGTATTTCGCAATATACCATCAGCAGGGGCAACCCAATGCTCTACGCCCATGTTTTTTCCCTTACCATTTGGATTGCGGCGTATAAATTTTTTGCTTCTTCCAGTACTCTCCCAGTATTCCTCAAGAGTCATCTGTGTAGAATACCGTTTTATATACTCGATATAGTTTTGAACAGCTTCATTAGCAAGTTCACGTTTCCATTTCCACTGACCACTATCAGGTGTTACGCCAAGAACATCATAACGCATTGTTGGCCTATCGGCGTCGTTCCAAAATCCTTTCCAGTATCCTTGAGTTGTTCTTTCTTCGCTCGAAGCACGAAAAACAGGGTTATAAGTTGTTAATGGGTTCTTTGAGTACATCAAGATGTATTCCAATCCAGTATTCATGGTTGCCAAACCCTGTTCCATAAACTGGCGATTCAAGTTTTTATCATATCTGCGTGTGAAAATCGCATTTCTAAAATTAGTTGCACCAAAAACTTCGTTACAAATCTGTTTTAGTAAATGTACTTCTTCTTCACTGATACTTATAAAGATAACCCCATCGTCCGTCAGTAAATCCTTTGCCAGCTTCAGACGCGGATATATCATATTCAGCCAGTCGGTATGAAAGCGCCCGTTACTCTCTGTGTTCTGAACAAGCCGGTTGCCCTCGGCGTCGTACTGCCCGCTGTTGGCGATATACTCTCCCGCGTCCTGCGCGAAGTCGTCCTCATACACGAAGTCGCTGCCCGTGTTGTAAGGCGGGTCGATATAGATCATCTTTATTTTGCCGAGGTAGGTCTCCTGCAAGAGTTTCAGCACTTCCAGATTGTCGCCCTCGATATAGAGGTTTCCGGTCGTGTCGAAGTTGACACTTTCCTCCCGGCAGGGACGGAGCGTTTTATTTATCGGCGCATTGGCAAGCAGGACGGACTTTTTCTTGTCCGGCCATGTAAACTGATAGCGTTCTTCGCGCCCCTCCACCACAAAGGAGGAAAGCTCCTGCTTGAGCATATCAAAATCAATCACTTTCGTGAGTTTATCGTCAACAATCGTTTCGGTGACGCAGTTTGGGAACAGCCGCGCAATTTTCTCGACGTTCTCGTCCACCTTGTTCACGCTGTGCATTTTAAGCTTGTCCATTATGCTTGTCCTCCATCAATGCTTTGTAATCAATTTGATCGTTCAAATTATCAAAAGTCTCTCTATCAACATAATAGCGCGGCGGAATATGGTCTTTGATTACTCCGTCAAGCATATTCTCCGCCATTTTTCTTATTTCTTTGTTGCTCTTGCCTCCAGTATAAAAGTGCGTGCCATTTGCAGATATGTTATACATAAAGTGCTTTTCTTTAGACTTCCAGTGATACCGTTCAATGCTTGGTGTGGGTAAGAAAACATCAAACAACACGTCGTCTTGTGTCAACGAAATTCTAATATACCCCACGATATGGTTATAATCCCATAACCGTTGCGGATAAGTAGCTAAACCAAGGCATTGCTTATATACCTCTTCTGACGATTTATAAGAAGAACTCGTTTCCCGAAATTGCTGATCGAATTCAAGATACCTTTTATGCAACGCTTCTTTACTAATAGCATAAATCGGCAGTTCAAAGAGTTTCATTGCAACAATTCCTCCATTTCACGCTTTTTCTCCTGAAGCTGCTGATACAAATCAAATTTCTTTTTCGGCTGAACCTCGCTCTGCGTCCGCTTCTCCAGCTTCTCTATTTCCTTTTGCAGCTTCAGGATCATCTCCTGCCGCTGCAATTTTGTGTCAATGTCATCGTCCGGCTTGTGTTCGGTCAAACCGTCCTGCAGGGCGATTTGCTCCAAAAAGCCCTGCCATACGGCGTCCGGCGTGAAGCCTTTTACTTCGAGCGTGATTTCGTCATAGGACAGCCACGCCGTAGTGTAGAGCTTCGCGTAATAAACCGCAAGCTGCGCTTTATCTTCGAACCGCAGCAGGAATAGCAGCTTGTGCGGATTCTGCCGGGCGATGTTCTCCACGATGCGCCCGTCAAACTGCTGCTTCTTGAGGTCTATGGTCAGCACCAGTATCTCGGATATTTCCGTACCTGCCTCCAGATTGAGCGTGGCGGCGGTCAATGAGTTTGAGAGTATGATACGCTTGACGTCGGTGACAAATTTCTCCTTCAAGTCGCTGCTCAATGTCAGACGCTTATAGAACGCCTCTTTCGGCATCACGCGCCCGACAGCCGTTGCGGAGGGTAACTGCATCATTCGCTCATCACCACCAAGAAGCAGATTAGCTCGAAATCGTCCAGCCCGCGAACATCACCGGAGAGGAAGGTCGTCTGTCCGCTGCCAAAGAAGCTGTCGATGTCGCTTTCTTCCTTCACGTCGATAATCGACGCGACCGCCTGCCGGAGCAGCTCGGAGATGCGCCTCATATCCTTGCCGTCCTTCGTTTCGTGGTTAAAGGCGTGGCAGACGGACAAGTCCGGCTCTGTCTTGCCACGGCAGAGGTGGCGCATACGGTCGAGCGTGGCTTTCGGGTCAAGGTGGTTGCATACCACTTCGCCGTCGTCGCCGATATACACCATGTAGAACGGGTGCAGCCGGTTTTGATTTTCGATATTGACGCCCGGATTGATGTTTTTGAGTATAAATACCACACCCGGCTTCTCACCGCGTACCACGGCATTGATACCGAATGGCGTGTGGTCAAGGCTGGGGTGTTCTTTCATATAGGCAAGCAAGTCCATACGGAATTCGTTTAGCCCCAAATCCATGATGGAGATGCCGGAGTTCATATCTTCCAGATCGACGACCTCGTTTTGCAGCTTTTCGAGCTGGGCGCGGCGGTAACGAAGGTCGCCGTTTTCGTCCTGATTGATGTAGTCGTCGTCGCCCGTGGAGGTCATAACGGAAATGCGCATACGCGCTTCGACGCGCTCCTTGAGGTTGATGTACTCGTCCAGCGACAGATCCGGCCAGAAGTTCACAAGCTGAATGACTGCGTTGCGGCTGCCGATACGGTCGATGCGCCCGAACCGTTGGATGATGCGGACGGGGTTCCAGTGGATGTCATAGTTAATGCAGTAGTCGCAGTCCTGCAGGTTCTGACCTTCGGAGACGCAGTCGGTCGCGATAAGTATGTCGATGACGTTATTGTCCTTCGGCATGGTCAGCGCCTTTTCCTTTGCGATTGGAGAGAAG
>Ga0268263_1001222_pt1 | contig 24639 bp, 31 predicted proteins | sample Biomet5_FD_190358 | JGI IMG/M metagenome (GOLD analysis project Ga0268263, IMG submission 190358) | Microbial communities from bioreactor (seeded with sewage sludge) at LBNL, California, USA - Biofuel metagenome 5 (SPAdes) (version 4) | ecosystem: Engineered > Bioreactor > Anaerobic >... | reverse complement strand
CAACAGTCAGATGATGCTCTATGCACTTGGTGCATGTGAGGTTTTCGGACCTTTGTACGTGATTGGGGACATCGGAATGACCATCTTCCAGCCACGACTGGGCAACATCAGCTCCAGCCACATATCCGGTGAGGCGCTCTACCTGTGGGCAGACAAGGTCCTTGAGCCTGCCGCCCAGAAGGCAATCACAGGCGATGGCGAGCTTGCAGCAGGAGACTGGTGCCGGTTCTGCAAGGTCAAGGCCCAATGCAGGGAAAGAGCCAGGATGAACATGGAGCTCGCCCAGTACGAATTCAGGGAACCGCCACTGTTGGACGAGGCTGAGGTCGCACAAATCCTGACAAAGCTGGATGGACTTGTAGCCTGGGCTGATGACGTCAAGGGCTATGCCCTGGGAGAGGCTCTCAAGGGAAAGAGGATCGCAGGGTTCAAGCTGGTCGAGGGGCGCTCAATCCGGAAATACAGCGACGAGGCCAAGGTGGCCGAGAAAGTGGAATCCGCGGGCTATGACCCGTATGAGAGAAAAGTCAAAGGCATAACGGCCATGACCGGACTGCTCGGAAAGACAAGGTTCAACGAGCTGTTGGGGGCCTTGGTGATAAAGCCGCAGGGAAAGCCTGCACTGGTTCCGGAGAGCGACAAGCGCCCGGAAATGACAAACAACGAATTCAATGAGACGGAGGAATGAACATGTCAAGAATTGAAAATCCAATGAAGGTGATCACGGGAAAGGATACCCGCTGGTCTTACGCAAACGTCTGGGAAGCCAAGAGCATCAACAACGGCGAGCCCAAGTTCTCGGTGTCCCTCATCATCCCGAAAAGCGATGAGAAGACAGTCAGGAAGATCAAGGCCGCAATCGAGGCTGCCTACAAGGAAGGAGCAGGAAAGCTCCGCGGCAACGGCAAGACAGTACCCCCGCTCTCTGCCATCAAGACCCCATTGAGGGATGGCGACACCGAGAGGCCGGATGACGAGGCATACACAAACGCGTATTTCCTTAATGCCAACTCCGCGACCGCTCCAGGGATCGTCGACTCCACATGCCAGCCGATCCTCGACAGGTCTGAGGTCTACAGCGGTGTGTATGGCAAGGCATCCATCAGCTTCTATGCCTTCAACAGCAATGGCAACAAGGGCATCGCATGTGGCCTGAACAACCTGATGAAGATCCGTGACGGAGAGCCATTGGGTGGCAAGGCAAGCGCCGAGTCCGATTTCGAGACCGATGACGATGAGGATTTCCTCGCCTAAATCTTCCAGTTCCGGACGGCACATCATGTTGCCGCCCGGTTTCGTTTCGATGATGTTCCCTGCCCGGCAGGAGAAGAAGGATACAGATGCAACAAAGAATGACCAACCTGTCCATAGACCTGGAGACATACAGTGACGTGGACCTCACGAAGTGCGGGGTCTACAGATACAGCGAGTCCCCGAACTTTGAGATTCTCCTCTTTGGCTATTCTGTAGACGGAGGACCGGCAAGGACGGTCGACATTGCATCAGGAGAGGAGATTCCAAGAACCCTTCTTGAGGCCATTGTGGATGAGACGGTGACCAAGTGGGCGTTCAACGCTTCATTTGAGCGCATCTGCCTCTCCCGCTGGATGCAACGCAGGCACCCTGACATATTCCAGGGCTACAAGGAAAACGACGCCGCCCTTTCAGGATTCCTCTCACCTTCCTCATGGAGGTGCACTCTGGTATGGTCCGCATACAACGGGCTTCCATTGTCCCTGAAAGGAGTCGGCCAGGTCCTGAGACTGGAAGACCAGAAGCTGGCCGAGGGAAGCCGCCTTCTGCGTTACTTCTGCATGCCATGCACGCCGACCGCGGCAAATGGAGGAAGAACACGAAATCTCCCTTCACACGATGCGGAGAAATGGTCGCTCTTCAAGCTCTACAACATCCGTGACGTGGATGTCGAGGCTTCCATCCAGAAGCGACTTGCCCACTACCCTGTCCCGGATTTTGTCTGGGATGAATACCATCTGGACCAGAAGATCAACGACCGCGGGATTGCCCTGGACAGCGACCTTGTACAAAACGCCATCAGGTTCGACTCGATATCGAAGCAGGAGCTCACAGCGTCCCTCAAGGACCTGACCGCCCTGCAGAATCCGAACAGCGTGGCTCAGCTGAAGACCTGGCTCTCAATGCATGGGGTCGAGGCCCAGACACTGGGAAAGAAAGCTGTGGCTTCCCTCATAAAGGAAGCACCGGAAGAGATCCAGGATGTGCTTGCCTTGCGCCTGAAACTCGCCAAGTCATCTGTAAGCAAATATCAGGCAATGGAGCGCACCGCCTGTTCTGACGGCAGGGCACGAGGCATGTTCTTCTTTTATGGAGCACGTACCGGACGATGGTCGGGACGCGCGATACAGCTCCAGAATCTCAGGCAGAACCACATTCCAGACCTTGATTCCGCCAGGAATCTTGTCCTCTGCGGCGACTACTCCGCTCTTGAGATCCTCTACGATGACGTCCCGGACACACTGTCCCAGCTCATCAGGACTGCCTTCGTCCCACGCCCGGGGTACAAGTTCGTAGTCTCGGACTTTTCCGCAATCGAAGCGAGGGTGCTCTCGTATCTGGCAGGCGAGCAATGGCGGCTGGATGTCTTTGAGAGCAACGGTGACATCTATTGCGCAAGCGCCAGCAAGATGTTCAAGGTGCCTGTCGAGAAGCATGGCATAAACGGACACCTCAGGCAGAAAGGCAAGATTGCGGAGCTGGCTCTCGGCTATGGCGGAGGAGTCGGTGCGCTCACGGCGATGGGTGCCCTTGAGATGGGACTCATGGAAGACGAGCTCAAACCGCTGGTGGACGCCTGGAGAATAGCAAACCCTAATATCGTGCGCTTCTGGTGGAAAGTCGATGCCGCAGTCAAGGAAGCGGTGAAAAAGCACACAAGCACCCGTGTTGGTCAACTGCAATTCTCCTGCATGAAAGGCATGCTGTTCATCGCTCTTCCCTCCGGCCGCAGGCTTGCCTATGTGAAACCACGGATTGGTACCAATAAGTTTGACGGAGAATCCGTCACGTATGAAGGCATTGGAGCGACCAAGAGATGGGAACGCATCGATACCTATGGGCCTAAGCTGGTCGAGAACATTGTCCAGGCCACAAGCCGCGACATCCTCTGCTACGCAATGAAATCGTTAAGAGACAAGAAAATAGTCATGCACATCCATGACGAGCTGGTCATCGAGGCCGATGACAGCGACACCCTTGAGGCCATCAGCAGCCTCATGGGGAAGACACCGCCTTGGGCTGAGGGGCTCGTCCTCAGGGCGGATGGTTATGAATGCCCTTATTACCAGAAGGATTGAAGGAGGAATGCCTTGGAAAAAATAAGCAAGACAAACGCCGAGGGGTATCAGGATCCTACGGCATACCAAGCGCTGATGCGCATCGAGATGGAAAAGGAAAAAGCTGTGAAGGCCAAAGGCAGACGGTACCGGCCATTCGTGTACATCTGCTCCCCTTATTCCGGGGATACCGTGGCAAATGTTGAGTCGGCCTGCAGGTACAGCAGGTTCGCAGCAGACCAGGGATTTATCCCGTTGGCGCCTCATCTGCTGTTTACGCGCTTTTTAAACGACTCGGTCAGAACCGAGCGAGAGCTGGGACTTCTCTTTGGCAAGGCCCTGATGGGCATATGCCGAGAGTTATGGGTTTTCGGCGAGCGGATAAGCGACGGGATGCTTGGCGAAATGGAACGAGCCAAGCGAAAGGGATACAGGATCAGATATTTCAGCAACGACTGCAAGGAGATAGAAAGTGGAAGATAAGATCAGGATCTCAGTCTGCAACCACAAGACTGACAAAAAGTACAAGAACCAAGAATGGAAGTGGGATGATATCAAAAAGCGCAACTCAGAGCCCATCAGGACTTCGGAGACCATGAAGGAATACCCAAGGCTTCCGAAACCAGAACGTGACAAGCTCAAAGACCAAGGCGGGTTCGTTGGCGGGTGGCTCAATGGCGGCATCCGCAAGAACGGCAATGTCACATTCAGGACCCTCGGAACGCTGGATGCCGATAACATCCCGGAGGGCAGTGATTTCCTGGACAAGGCCAAGTCTGCACTTGGACGATATGGATATTTCATCTACTCCACGCATAGCAACGCTCCGGACAATCCCAGATATCGCATAGTGGTCAGGTTCAGCCGGACCGTTTCCGAGGATGAATACCCTGCGGTCATGAGGATGCTAGCCCATCAGATAGGCATGGACTTTTTTGATGACTCCACCTATCAGGCCAACCGCATGATGTACTGGGCTTCATGCCCGTCTGACGGCCAGTTCGCCTTCCTCGAGGGTGATGGGGAAGCTCTGAACCCAGATGAGTATCTTGCCATGTATGCAGACTGGCGCGATATCACCCAGTGGCCGACAAGCTCAAGGGAATCTGAAGCGGTCCTCCATGACAGCGCAACCCATCAGGCTGACCCTATGACCAAGGCAGGTATAGTCGGTGCGTTCTGCCGTACATACACCGTGCAGGATGTAATGGAGAAGTTCCTGAAAGGGATATATGTACCATCGGCTGTAGAAGGAAGGTACGACTATCTCCCTGGTGAAGGCTCTGCTGGTGTGGTTGTCTATGATGACAAATGGGCTTATTCCCATCATGCCACTGACCCCGCTTGCGGGATGCTCCTGAACGCATTCGACCTCGTGAGGATTCACCGGTTTGGCAATGATGATCCCAAGCGCTCATACTCCCAGATGGCTGAGGTGGCATCAAGCGATGAAGGCGTGAAGCTGCTTCTGGTCGAAGAACGCCAGGCACAGGCCTCTGATGATTTTGCAACTGGTGACAGCAATATCGAATGGCGAAGACGATTGCAATATGAAACACGCTCGACGGTACTCCTGAACAACCTGCACAACATCACCCTTATTCTCGAAAACGATGAAAAACTCCGCTCGATAGTTTTCAACCAGCAACTTGACGGCATGGAGATCAAAGGGGACGTTCCCTGGAAGCACCCCTCGAAGTACTGGCGCGATGCTGATGATGCGCAGCTTATCAGCTATGTCGATTCCCATTACGGAACCTTCTCCCAGCGCAATTATGCTATTGCTGTCGCAAAGGTCGCAGACGACCGATCCTATCACCCGATACGGGAGTTCTTCGAGCACCTGCCTGCCTGGGATGGAATCCTGCGGGCGGACACCATACTCATCCGTTATCTCGGGGCCACGGACAATGCCTATGTGCGCGCTGTGACACGGAAGACGCTTTGCGCCGCTGTAAAGCGCATCTTCAATCCCGGCTGCAAGTTCGACACTATGCTCGTGCTCAACGGCCCGCAGGGCATCGGCAAGAGCACCCTGATTTCCAAGCTGGGCGGCGAGTGGTTCTCAGATAGTTTGAACCTCGGCGATACAAAGGACAAGACTGCCGCCGAGAAGCTTCAGGGCTACTGGATATTGGAAATCGGCGAGCTTGCCGGACTGCGCAAGGCTGAGGTCGAAACCCTGCGTTCCTTCCTCTCCCGGCAGAATGACATCTACAGGGCTGCCTTCGGGAAACGGGCCACGCCGCATCCGCGCCAGTGCATCTTCTTCGGTACTACAAATGCAGAGTCAGGTTACCTTCGTGACACCACTGGCAACCGGCGTTTCTGGCCGGTGAAGACACCGGGAGGATCGGTAGTCCACCCCTGGGATATCACTTCCGAAGAAATCAAGCAGATCTGGGCAGAGGTCTATGAGTACGTAAAAGCCGGAGAGACACTGCATCTGTCAGCCGAACTTGAAGCCTCTGCAAAGGGAGAACAGCGCGAGGCACTGGAATCTGACGAACGTGAGGGTTTGGTACGGGATTTCCTTGAGACGCCGCTGCCGGAGAACTGGGACTGCATGGACACCTATGAAAGGCGGGCCTTTCTGACGGACAGTGGCTTCACCACACCAGGCCAGAAGGCAACGGTGAAACGATCCAGGGTCTGTAATCTGGAAATCTGGTGCGAGGTTTTTGGCAAAGACCGTGCCAACATCAAGCGCACCGACTCCAATGAACTGACGGCGATACTGGAAAAGCTTGGCTGGGTCAGGCTTCCTCAAAAGGAGCGTGTAAAGTGCTATGGTGCACAGTTTGTCTTTGTTCCCAAAAATGTTCCCGTGTGATTTTCATCTCAGGAACAGGAACTGTGTCAGACACAGGAACTTGCAACCCAAGTTCCTGGAAATAGGCTTGGGAACGATTACCGGAACACTCCAAATGCCTTTCACAAGGCTACTTAGGAGGGAGTGTTCCAGTGTTCCTGAGAATCATCAATAAAAGGAAATCATGAAAATGAACAAGAAAGAAAGCCGTGAATCACGTATTTGCGCGTATATGGGTTTTTTAGGAATTGGGAACAGGGAGGAAAACAGATAATGGCACACGATGAAATGACAGGAAATGAACAGGACAGTGCATACGTCCGCCGCTGTCTTAAGCGATTGAAGGACTGGGGTGCTCCCCTTGACCGGTGGACATGCGTTGAAATCCATGACGTAGCTGACCAGGATGCTGAGGTACCGGAATTCTTCACCTGCGAGCTTTGCGACTGCCAGAAGGTGCGATTCGTTCACGTGATGCGCCATGAGAATTACTTTGAGGACGTAAGCGTCGGCTGCATCTGCGCAGGCATCATGGAAGGCGACATCCTTGCGGCAAAAGAGCGTGATAACGCGATGAAGAACAGAGCCAGACGCAAGCAGAGGTTCCTTCAGAGAAAATGGAAGCAGTCCTGGCATGGCTGTTACCGCACCAAGTACCGAGGAACATCCGTATTGATCAAACGCAGCGAAGGCAACCGGGATCGATTCCATGTCTGCGCTGACGGCATCGACTGCTGGTCATACAAGGGCAAGCCCATCACGAACTTCCTTTCTGCTGTTCATGCTGCGTTTGAGATCGTCGACCCGGTAGCGAGGATCATTGGATGAGAGAGCGTGAAATCGAGCAAAAGCTCGTGAGGGCAGTGAAGGACATGGGAGGCTTGGCACCGAAGTTCGTAAGCCCTGGCCTAGATGGAATGCCTGACCGTCTGGTGCTTCTGCCAGGCGGGCATATGGGATTCATCGAGGTCAAGGCCCCTGGAAAGAAGCCCCGGGCACTGCAGGAAGCTCGCATGAGGATGCTTCGGGAATTGGGATTCAGGGCTTTTGTCCTGGATAAAACAGATCAAATCGGGAGGATACTGGATGAAATACACACCTCATGAGTATCAGAGATTCGCACAGGCTTTCATTGAGAGCCATGACGAATCAGCCATATTGCTGGACTGCGGGATGGGCAAGACAGTCATAACATTAAGTGCTGTAGAGAACCTTCTGCATGATTCTTTTGCAGTCTCCCGTGTCCTGGTCATCGCCCCTCTGAGGGTTGCTAGATTGAGCTGGCCGGATGAGATTGCCAAATGGGACCATCTGAGTGGCCTGACGTATGCAGTTGCCACCGGCACTGAGACTGAGAGACTTGAAGCGATTGCAAAGAAGGCCGACATCACCATCATCAACAGGGAGAACGTCCAGTGGCTGATAGAGAAAAGCCATGCGAAGTTCAGTTTTGACATGGTGATAATCGACGAGCTGTCCAGCTTCAAGAGCCGCCAGTCCAAGAGGTTCCGAGCCTTGATGAAGGTCAGACCTATGGTGAAGCGGATTGTCGGCCTTACCGGCACTCCTGCCAGCAACGGCCTTTTGGACCTGTGGGCTGAGTTCAGGTTGCTGGATCAAGGCAAGCGTCTTGGGTTCTTCATCACAGGATATCGTGATGAGTTCTTCAACCCTGACAAACGCAATGCCCAGGTCATCTTCAGCTACAAGCCGAAAGCCGGTGCAGAGGATGAGATCTACAGGAGAATCGGCGACATGACCATCTCGATGCGTTCATGCGACCACATCGCAATGCCCGAGCTTATCTGCACTGAGGCCTGTGCCGTGATGTCCGAATCCGAGCGCAGGGTCTACGAGAAGATGAAATCCGACCTGGTGCTGGATCTCCCCGATGGCGAAATCACCGCAGCCAATGCAGCGTCGCTGTCTGGAAAGCTCTGCCAAATGGCAAACGGTGCAGTATACGGTGATGACGGCAGTGTGATTGCACTTCATGAACGCAAGCTTGATGCACTGGAGGACCTTATTGAAGCTGCCAACGGGCGCAATGTACTTGTGGCCTACTGGTTCAGGCATGATCTTGAGCGGATAAGCTTTAGACTCAACAAGCTGGGCATAGCGTTCAAGACCCTGGACTGTGAGGCTTCAATCCGTGAGTGGAATCGAGGGAACGTGCCTGTCGGGCTGATCCACCCGGCATCAGCAGGGCATGGGCTGAATCTCCAGTCCGGTGGCAGCACGTTGATATGGTTCGGGCTCACCTGGAGCCTTGAGCTGTACCAGCAGACCAATGCCAGACTTTGGAGACAAGGACAGAAGGACAGGACGGTTGTCATCCAGCGCATCATTTCCAAGGGAACCATAGATGAGCGGATTCTCAAGGCATTGGACAGCAAGGAGAAAACTCAGGATGCACTGCTTGAGGCAGTGAAGGCAGAGATTGGAGGCGAGGATGGCATTCAATGAAAAAGGCGTGAAAACACTGGTCACAGCCGTTGTAAAGCAGGCGCTGAAGGATTACCGCATGGCAAGCGAGGCTCTGGAGAGGAATCCAAATGACCTGAAGGCTGATGAGGTGAAATTCGATATCGAGCTGTTCTCGCACAGCCAGTGGTTCGATTTTCTCTGCCAGATCAACCCAGATATATCAGATGCATTCAGAAAGGAGGATATAGCATGACCGTGAAAGAGTATCTGTCCCAGGCATTCATCCTGGATAAGAAGATTACCAGCAAGAAGCGCCAGTTGGAGAACATCAGGAAATACAGCGGATATGCATCCCCGGTGATAGACGATATGCCCAAAGCCCATCAGGATTGCCAGTCGGTGGTGGAGCGCAATGTCATCAGGATACTCGAGCTTGAGCAGTCCATTCAGGAGCAACTTGAGGAGCTCCTGAAGCTACGTTCCGAGATAGCCGGCGTGATAGGGAGCATCAACAACCCCGAGTACGAGACGCTTCTTGAGATGCGTTACCTGTCATTCATGGGCTGGTCTGAGATTGCAGCCTACTTCGGCTACAGCTCGAACTATGTCTTCGAAGTCCACAGGCATGCGCTTGGCCTGATAAGATGGCAAAAATAATTTTGAAACCTTAGTAAAACACACTTGAGAAAGTTCGATTGTTGGAAGATGATATGCTTAGGAAATAGTACAGGAGACCTTCAGGGCAAGACCTTGGAGGTTTTTCTTTATCCAGCGACGAAAGGAATAGCAAGTGCCATACAAGCCACAGAAGCCATGCAGTTATCCGGGATGCCCGAGACTCACTTCGGGAAGATACTGCCCGGAGCATGCAAGGCTTGCGATGGCGCAGTACAACCGCTACCAGCGAGACCCCCATACCGATGAACGCTATGGAAAGGACTGGAGGCACATCAGAAGGCTGTTCCTTGACGAGCATCCGTTCTGCGAGATGTGCAGAAAGGACGGCATCGCAAAAGTTGCCACGATGGTGCATCACATCAAGCCGGTGCGTGAGGGTGGCAGCAACGATGAAGAGAACCTCATGGCGCTCTGCAAGAGCTGCCATTCAAGGCTTCATGCTTCCGATGGCTCACGGTGGGGAAAATGAAGGCTTGTGCATAATATGCATAAACATACAAGAAAGCGTACAGAATTAATGCATGAATATACAGATTGCGATGCCGAAGGCGGTCTAAATCTCTACGGCAAATAAAGTTAATTGCGGGCAAAAACCCTCGCACGCAAAAATTCCAATTCAAACGGGGTATTGACCCCTCTGAAATCAAAGGAAATCAAAAAAGGAAATAACTCATGGCCAGGGATGGAACTAACCGGGGCGGAGCACGGCCCGGAGCAGGCCGTAAGCCCAAACCATTGTTTGAAAAGATACAGGAAGGCAAGGCCGACGAGGCTGTAGTCCTTCCGGAGCCTGCTCAGCTTGATGGCATAGACGTTCCGCCTATAAAAGACTTCATGAAAGCCACTCAGAAAAATGGCAAAGACCTATGTGCCGAGGAAGTCTTCAGGAACACGTGGAAATGGCTGAAGGAACGTGGCTGCGAGAAGCAGGTCAGCCAGACTCTCATCGAGCAGTATGCGATGAGCGTGTCGCGCTGGATCCAATGCGAGGAATGTGTTTCTGAGTATGGATTCTTGGCAAAGCATCCGACAACGGGGGCTGCTATTGCCTCTCCCTATGTGGCGATGAGCCAGAGCTTCATGAAGCAGACCAATCAGATCTGGTACCAGATATTCCAGATAGTCAAGGACAACTGCTCCGGCAACTATGGCGGAGCCAACCCGCAGGACGACCTTATGGAACGCCTGCTGACTGCACGGAGGGGCAGATGAAGAACACAGATCATTTAACGCTCGGGAGCCTCTTCGACGGCTCGGGAGGCTTTCCTCTGGGAGGGCTCCTGAACGGGATAGTCCCTGTGTGGGCATCCGAGATAGAGCCGTTCCCGATAAGGGTGACGACCAAGAGGCTTCCTTTCATGAAGCACCTGGGGGACATCTCGCAGATAAAGGGCTCTGAGATAGAGCCAGTCGACATCATCACATTCGGTTCACCCTGCACCGACATGTCGCTTGCCGGCAAGAGAGCCGGGCTGGAGGGAAAGCAATCATCGCTTTTCCATCAGGCAATACGAATCGTCAGGGAGATGAGGGAGAAGACCAATGGAGCATATCCAAGATACATCGTATGGGAGAATGTCCCAGGGGCATTCAGCTCCAATGGCGGAGCGGACTTCAAGTCGGTCATCGAGGAGGTCATCGGCATCCGATACCAAAATATGCCAGTACCTCAGCCTTCGAAATGGACAGGAGCCGGACTTGTCGTGGAGGATGATTTCTCCCTCGCTTGGCGAGTGCTGGATGCCCAGTACTGGGGAGTGCCCCAGAGAAGGAAACGCATCTACCTTGTCGCAGATCTTGCAGGCGGGAGTGCCGGCAAAGTACTGTTTGAGCCGGAAGGCATGCCTTGGCATACTCCGGCGTGCTTCAGAACGCGGCAAGATGCTCCCGGCTGTGCTCCAAATGGCATTGGAGACTCAGGCGAAATCTGCCTGAACGACCAGGGCGGGCAGCGCATGGACATCACCGATGGCCTGACCTCGACTCTCCGCGCTCAGGCAAACTATCCGCCGATAGTCCTTGAGAACCATCCTACGGATGGCAGGATCAAAATTGAGGACAGCTCGGTGTGTCAGACACTCACGAGCCGTATGGGAACTGGTGGCAACAATGTGCCACTGCTCCTGGATACTCCAAAGACACTGAAGATACGCTGCGGAAAGGAAGGCGGAGGCAAGGGTGCGCTCATTCAGGATGACATCTCTGCCACGCTCTCATGCAACAACGACCAGACGCTCTTCGCCCCTGCGGTGTTCGGCATCTGCTCGAAGGCCAGCCATGCGATGCAGTCCGATAATCCCAAAAGCGGATTCTATGAAGCTGAGACCACCAGGACGCTTGATGCCAATGGCGGGGATCCTTCCTGCAACCAGGGAGGGATGGCTGTTGTGTACTGCACCAGCAAGAACTCGTTTCATACCAAAGCCGAGAAGGAACTCTCACCGACGCTGGTTGCCAGCGAATACAAGGATCCGCCTGTGATCAATGCCGTGGAGCCTCCTTTCAGGTACATAGTGCGTCGTCTCACTCCCACGGAGTGTGCACGCCTTCAGGGCTTTCCTGACTGGTGGTGCGATGGGCTTGGAAATGAGAACCCATCGGATGAGGAGATTGCCTTCTGGCGGGATGTGTTCCTGACGCATGGCCGAATAGCAGGAAAGGCTGCAAAGGCCAAGTCCGATTCTGCGATACGCAAATGGCTGGGGAGCCCACACTCCGATGCAGCCGAATACAAGATGTGGGGCAACGGCGTGGCACTGCCGAATGTGGCGTTCGTGCTTGCCGGGATTGCCCGATGCTCTTCTGAAGGAGAAAGCAATGTTTGAGAAAGTGAACCCGTGCCACCCGGACAAGGTGGCTGACAGGATTGCAGGTGCCGTCGTGGACCTCGCATATAAGAAAACCGATAACCCGAGAATCGCAGTTGAGGTTCTCCTGGGCCACGGAAGATGCCATATCATCGTGGAATCCTCTGTGAGCATCGAGACCGAAGCTGTGCTCGAGGTTGTGGGAAGAATTGCTGGCGTGATGAAGGTCGACTACCATCTGGTATCCCAGGACAGCATCCTGGCAGAGAATCAGTCGGACACGATTCGCTGTGGTGACAACGGCATCTTCAAGGGCATGCCTGTAACCGCAGAGCAGCTTGAGATGACACACATAGCAAAGGACCTGTTCAGGCATTTCCCGACGGACGGGAAGTACATCCTCGATGGCGAGCGCCTGATCATCTGCCAGAGCCATGCCACGAACGAAGAGTTGCACGAGCTTTACCCCAAGGCGGAGGTGAATCCCCTGGGCTATTGGACAGGAGGCCTTGATGTGGATTCAGGTGCCACCAACCGCAAGCTTGGTAGCGACATGGCTGACTCGGTTACTGGCGGTGGCCTTCACGGGAAGGATCTGTCCAAGGCCGATGTGTCGGTGAACATCTATGCATGGCTCAAGGCTCAGGTCACTGGAAAACCAGTCGAACTTTCATGTGCCATCGGGGATACCGAGATTGACGGTCTTCCCTATGCGGAGATTGTCGAGATAGCCCGCTCTTTCATCATGGATGTCGGCGGCTTCGAGAAGTTCGCACAGTGGGGGTTGGTAAGATGACTATTGAGACGAAGAAAATCGATGAGCTGATTCCAGCCGAATACAACCCGCGCAAGGACTTGAAGCCAGGGGATCCTGAGTACGAGAAGCTTAAGAAATCCGTAGAGCAGTTCGGCTATGTCGAGCCCGTGATTTGGAACAGAACTACCGGCAGGGTTGTCGGTGGACACCAGAGGATAAAGGTCCTCAAGGATCTGGGCAAGACCGAGCTTGAGTGCGTAGTTGTCGAATTGGATGAAGAGCATGAGAAGGCGCTGAACGTGGCGCTGAACAAGATCAGCGGCGAATGGGACAAGGACAAGCTTGCCCTTCTGATAGCCGACCTTCAGGGTGCTGACTTTGATGTGTCGCTGACAGGCTTCGAGCCTGCAGAGATCGATGACCTCTTCAAGGATTCGCTCAAGGACAAGATCAAGGATGACGACTTTGATGTGGAGGGCGAACTCAAGAACCCATGCATCTCAAGGCAAGGCGACCTCTGGATCTTAGGCAGGCATCGTCTGGTCTGCGGGGACAGCACGAAGAAGGAAACCTTCGAGCTTTTGATGAACGGGACCAAGGCAAACCTGGTCGTGACCGACCCGCCATACAACGTGGACTACAAGGGCTCGGCCGGCAAGATCAAGAACGACAACCTTAAGGATGATGCATTCCATCAGTTCCTGCTTGATGCCTTTTCCAACATGGAAGGCTTCATGGCAGACGACGCCTCCATCTATGTGTTCCATGCCGATACCGAGGGGCTGAACTTCCGCAAGGCATTCTCCGAGGCAGGTTTCTATCTGTCCGGGACATGCATCTGGAAGAAGCAGTCGCTGGTGCTTGGTCGCTCGCCATACCAGTGGCAGCATGAGCCGGTGCTCTTCGGATGGAAGAAGAAAGGCACTCACCAATGGTACACCGGTCGGAAGGAAACCACGATCTGGGAGTTCGACAAGCCCAAGAAGAATGGCGACCATCCCACCATGAAGCCGATAGCCCTTCTTGCCTATCCCATCATGAACTCCTCGATGAGCAACACTCTTGTCCTTGATCCCTTCGGAGGGTCAGGCAGCACGCTCATTGCCTGCGAGCAGACCGACAGGTCGTGCGACACCATTGAGCTGGATGAGAAATATTGCGATGTAATCGTAAAGCGCTACATCGAGCAGGTGGGCTCTTCCGATAAGGTCTCTGTCCTTCGTGACGGGCTGACCTATGGCTACGAGGAGCTTCTGGCTTCCCTTCCCAAGGAGGCCAGCTGATGGACCTTACAACCTTTGTACTATCCCTGCTCGTCTGCCTGTTCAGTTCGGGCGGGATTGGAATCTGGATTCTGAACCGCCATGCCAAGAGGTCCGATGGAAAGGACGATGCCGCCAAGACACTTGTGGCAATCAATGAACGGCTTGATACGGTTCAGGAAGGCCTGGTAATGGCTCTGGAGAATGACAGGGTCATATTCAGGGCACTTCGAACTCATGAGATAAACGGAGAGTCCGAGGAGCAGGAAAAGAAGATGGACAAATACTTCATCTCGCTTCTTGGAAAGGATGGAGGAAAGAAAGAATGATACTTTTGCTTGTGCTTTTGGCATTTGCCCTGTTTGTAGGGCTTGTGATGGAGTTCTATAAGAAGCTCATTCGTAAGGACAAGGCTGGAGCTATAGAGAACCGTCTTGTGGCCTTCGCTTTATCTGCCATTCTGGCCACAGTGTATTTCTTCGTAGTAAGCGACTCTGCTCTTCCTGATGAGATTCGATTCTCATACTGGCTGATTCCAGCTCTTACGGTAGTGATTTACATCCTTCAGCTTCCTGCCTGCATGGCATTATGGAAACCGGTTGTAAGGAAACTCCTGGAGAAGAAGCTGGATGACTGAGTTGATAATTGGTTTGGTGATTGCAGTCTTGGGCCTGCTTGGTTTTTCCTCCTATAAGACCAAGCAGGTCAAAACTCTTAAAACAGAGGTCAAGGAGGCAAAGGCAACTGCTGAAAAACGACAGGAAGAGATAGCAACCATCAAGGAGGTGCAGGATGAAATCGAGGAAACAAAGAGCGAAGAAAAGCCCGTCCAGCTTGAGGCACCCAGCCCTGGTGATTCTGATTCTCGCCTTGAGCGTCTTAACAAGCTGCACCAGCACTGAGACAATCGAGCCTGCTCCCGACTACCGAGAAGTGCTCAAGGCCATGATACCCTCTCTTCCTGAGATTCCCTCTATGCCGGAGCTGACATGGAGTTTCAAGGATGGGCTGTACTGCATCACAGAAAGCGATGCAGATAAGCTCTTGGACTATGGGGAGAACAGGATTCCGCTTTTCCGCTATGAGCTGAACCTTTACAAGAGACAGCTTGATATTGTGCTGAAACAGCTATGAAAAGACTTGCTATTACTTTGCATATAAGTAATTGATACAGTACCAAGCAGGAGGTGCTTATGGCAGTTCATAAAGAAGAGCCAATCGGAATCAAGGTAGTGATACCACGCGAGAGCCTGGATGAAAACCAGATTGAAAGGCTCAAGGAAATCGTAAGGTCAAAGAAGGTTCTTATCGCCCATGCATTCGGGACTGAGGATGCCACGATTGCCGAGACTGAGCAAGGGATAGAATTCCCCACCCTCAATGAGGTAATCAGCCCAGAGTCGGTACATGCATATAATGCGTTCGTCACAGGGCTGTGCAATCTGGCCAGAACCTTGAAACGTACGAACATCAGGGAAGAGAAAACACCGGAGAACGAGAAATACGCATTCCGATGTTTCCTCATCCGTCTCGGGATGATAGGGCCACAGAGCAAGGCTGACCGGAAGATTCTCCTAGGCAAGCTCTCTGGAAGCTCTGCATTTCGTGATGCAAAGGCTGGAGGCAAAAGCGATGAGAATGATCAGTAAGACCGAGCTGGAAAGCCTGCGCAGACAGTATCCTGCGGGATGCGAGGTTGAATTGATTCTCATGGACGATGCTCAGGCCCCGCCTGAAGGAACGCACGGCAAGGTCATAAAGGTGGATGACATCGGCACCGTGCACGTGGCATGGAACGGTGGCTCATCGCTTGGTGCCGTCTGGGGCATAGATGAGCTTAGAAGAATAGAAAAATAATGTAATTTTTTGTGCTATAATGACTTGCTATATAGTCCGAAAAGAGTGATTAATACACTACCGAAAGGGAAGAAACACACTTGGAGGAAAAGAAGATGTTTAGCACAAAGTTTGGAATCGAGATTGAGTTCACAGGAATCACCAGAGAAAGAGCGGCCGAGGTTGCACAGGGCATACTTAACGGTCAGAAAAGGTACGCTGGCACATACTACGGAACTTGGGAAGTTACCCAAGCGGACGGAAGGGTCTGGAAGTTCATGAGCGACTCAAGCATCAACTGCCAGGTCAAGCGGGATGGAAGGCTGGTATCGGTTGGAAAAGACTACAGCGTAGAGCTGGTAAGCCCCATCCTTACCTACGATGCAGACATCGAGACGCTTCTGGACCTTGTCAGAGCACTGAGAAAAGCAGGAGGTTTTGCAGGTGGCTCAACTGGAACAGGCATCCACATCCACCTTGGAAGCGAAGGCCACACGGTCAGAAGCCTGAAGAACTTCCTGAACATCATGGCAAGCAAGAACGACCTTATTTACAAAGCTTTGGATGTACCTTCCCAAAGGATGAGATTCTGCCAGAAGATTGACAAGACATTGATTGAGAAGATCCAAAAGCGAAACCCCAAGACCATGAAGGAACTTGAGGACATTTGGTACGATGGCTTCTACGACAACAGGGAAAGCCACTACAACTCCTCACGCTATTCGGCTCTCAACTACCACTGCCTATTCCACGGCAACGGCTCGCTTGAGCTCAGATTCTTCAACTCTACGCTTTCGGATTGCAGGGTGATAAGAGCTTACATACTTCTGGCCCTTTGCCTGAACCATCAGGCCTTGACCCAGAGATGCGCCAGCGCAAAGAAGAGCAAGTCAGAGGAAAACGAAAAGTTCACGATGCGATGCTTCCTCATAAGGATCGGCCTTGGCGGCAAGGAATATGCCTACACAAGGAAGGTCCTGACCGAGAAGCTTAGCGGCAACTCCGCATGGCGCTTTCACACAGCCGCATGAGAGCGGCCATTTCTGACACTGAGGGCGGGCAACCGCCCTTTAGGTGGTAGGAGGCAATTATGAAGAAGAAAATCTACCTTGCTTACGGAAGCAATCTGAATCTTGAGCAGATGGCATTCAGGTGTCCTGATGCAAAGGCTATAGGAACGACAAAGTTGCTGGGCTGGAAGCTCAGTTTCAGAGGCGAACAAGGGTGTGCGTTCGCAACCATAGAAGAGCACACAGGCTCAGCGGTACCGGTACTGCTTTGGGAGATAAGCGAAGCAGACGAGAGAAAGCTTGACCGCTATGAAGGCTGGCCAAGTCACTATTACAAACAGGATGTGCAAATCTTTCTTGATGGCAAGATGGTGACAGCTATGGTCTACATCATGGTCCCCAGACCCCTAGCCATGCCCAGCGAGTGGTATTTCAAGACAATTCAAAGAGGCTACGACGATTGTCGTTTCTCTCATAGCGCAATCAACAAGGCTCTCAGAGAAAGCCAAGGGGAGTGATATGGATAACATCATCCGAGATGAAATATTGCAGATAAGGTCGTCTGGACAGGTCAACATGCTGGATGTCCTTCGTGTCCAGAACATAGCCAATGAGATGGGCTTTTGCGAGCTTGTAATCTTCATAGAGGAACACAAGAGCGAATATTGGAACTTCATTCTGTACGGAGAATAGTCAAATCTTTTGCATATATACACTTGCTATTTGAGGCTCGGAGACGGGCCTTTTTTCATGCCTTAAGGAGGGCTTGTGAAACAGCTTAAGAACTACAAGACAACACCCTTCAAGGCGAAGGACTCGGTCTACGATAAAGTCAAGGCAGATTATGCCGTGGGCTTCATCAACTGCCTGAGCCACACCAAGGGCACGTGGGCTGGCAAGAAGTTCGAGCTGATACCTTGGCAGGAGCAGATAATTCGAGACCTGTTTGGTGTCGTCAAGCCCAACGGGTACCGGCAGTTCAACACCGCCTATATCGAGATACCCAAGAAGATGGGTAAACAACTGTCCCTTGATACCCTCATTCCCACTCCTCATGGTTTTACCACGATGGGAGAAATACAAATCGGAGACAGTGTCTTTGACGAGAATGGTAATATTTGTCATGTTGTGGCGAAAAGTGAGGTTGACGATACCGAGCAAGCCTATGAACTGAAGTTCAAGTCTTGCGAGCCGATTGTCGCAGGTGAGCGTCATCTATGGGATATCTGCATAAACACTAAGCATGGCGTGTACCAGAGCAAGGAGATATTTGACAGCTTCACCAACGGGCTGTCCTGCATCATTGATATTGCAGGGCATTTCGAGCTTGAAAATATCACTATGGTAAATCATCCAGTGAAGATGCAGTGCATTCAGGTCGATAGCACGAGCCACTGTTATCTTGCTGGACGCTCGAGGATACCAACTCATAACAGTGAGCTTGCAGCCGCTGTTGCCTTGCTTCTTACCTGTGGAGATGAGGAGGAGCGGGCAGAGGTTTATGGCTGTGCGGCAGACCGCCAGCAAGCATCAATCGTCTTTGAAGTTGCAGCGGACATGGTACGCATGTGCCCTGCTCTGAATAAGAGAGTGAAGATACTGGCAGCCACCAAGCGCATCATCTACCTTCCGACGAACAGTTTTTACCAAGTACTCTCAGCTGAGGCTTACAGCAAGCATGGCTTCAACATTCACGGAGTGGTCTTTGACGAGTTGCATACCCAGCCGAACCGCAAGCTCTTTGATGTAATGACCAAGGGCTCGGGAGACGCAAGAATGCAACCGCTGTACTTCCTGATTACCACAGCAGGAACAGACACCCACAGCATCTGCTACGAGACGCACCAGAAGGCCAAGGATATCCTGGAAGGCAGGAAGGCGGACAAGACGTTCTATCCTGTAATCTACGGAGCGGATGAAGCTGATGACTGGACAGACCCCAAGGTCTGGAAGAAGGCCAATCCATCACTTGGCATCACAGTCGGCATTGATAAAGTCCAGGCTGCATGTGATAGCGCGAGGCAGAATCCAGCAGAGGAAAACAGCTTCCGCCAACTAAGGCTGAACCAATGGGTCAAGCAGGCCATACGCTGGATGCCTATGGAGAAATGGGATTTATGTGCAAGGCCTGTCGATGAGGAAGCGCTGGAAGGCAGAGTCTGCTACGGCGGACTGGATCTTTCATCCTCAATGGACATCACGGCATTTGTACTGGTGTTCCCGCCTCAGGATGAGGGTGAGCCATATCATGTCCTGCCCTTCTTTTGGATTCCTGAAGACAACATGGACATCCGAGTCAACCGAGATCACGTTCCTTACGATTTGTGGCACCGCCAAGGGAAGCTTGAAACCACAGAGGGTAATGTCGTCCACTACGGCTACATCGAGAAATTCATAGAGAGACTGGGCGAGAAATACAATATCCGTGAAATAGCATTCGACCGATGGGGAGCTGTGCAGATGGTGCAGAATCTCGAGGGCATGGGCTTCACTGTGGTTCCCTTCGGTCAGGGGTTCAAGGATATGAGTCCTCCGACCAAGGAACTGATGAAGCTTGTCCTGGAAAGGAAGATTGCTCATGGCGGGCACCCGGTGCTTCGCTGGATGATGGACAACATCTTCATCCGCACCGACCCTGCAGGCAATATCAAGCCAGACAAGGAGAAATCGACCGAGAAAATAGACGGTGCGGTTGCCACCATCATGGCGCTGGACAGAGCCATCAGATGCGGCAACGACACATCGGAGTCTGTCTATGAGAGCCGCGGGCTTTTGTTGATATAGGAGAAAATTCAATGGGAATACTATCAGGCTTGTTCCGCACAAGAGACAAGCCCAGGAACGCTACGTCCGGAAGCTCGTTCAGCTTTTTCCTGGGCGGCTCAAGTGCGGGCAAGAGCGTCAATGAGCGTTCTGCAATGCAGATGACCGCAGTCTATGCCTGTGTCAGGATACTATCCGAGGCAATTGCGGGGCTTCCCCTTCACCTCTACAGGTACAAGCCTGATGGTGGCAAGGAGAAAGCCATAGACCACAGCCTTTACCGCTTGCTTCACGACGAGCCGAATCCGGAAATGTCCAGCTTCGTCTTCAGGGAAGCCCTGATGACGCATCTGCTCCTTTGGGGCAACGCCTATGCCCAGATTATCCGCAACGGCAAGGGCGAGATCATCGCCTTGTATCCGCTGATGCCGAACAAGATGGCTGTGGACCGTGATGCAACCGGGCATCTGTATTACACATACACCCGCTCGAACGAGGACGCTCCTACAGTGAAAGGCACATCCGTCACGCTGAGGCCGACCGATGTGCTTCACATCCCCGGTCTCGGTTTCGATGGTCTTGTCGGGTACTCGCCAATCGCGATGGCCAAGAATGCCATCGGCATGGCCATAGCCTGCGAGGAGTATGGGGCTAAGTTCTTTGCCAACGGGGCATCTCCTGGCGGGGTGCTGGAGCATCCTGGAATCATCAAGGACCCGGCACGTATCAGGGAGAGCTGGCAGTCGACATTCGGCGGCAGCGGTAATTCCAACAAGATTGCGGTGCTTGAAGAGGGAATGAAATACACCCCCATAGGCATAAGCCCTGAGCAGAGCCAGTTCCTTGAGACACGCAAGTTCCAGATTGATGAGATAGCCAGGATCTTCAGGGTACCGCCGCATATGGTGGGAGACCTTGAGAAATCAAGCTTCTCCAACATAGAGCAGCAATCCTTGGAATTCGTGAAATACACGCTGGATCCTTGGGTGGTTCGCTGGGAGCAGTCGATGATGCGGACGCTCCTGCGCGAGGACGAGAGGAAGGATATGTTCGTGAAGTTCAACCTGGAGGGACTCCTCCGGGGCGATTACGGGTCGCGAATGAACGGCTATGCAATCGGACGGCAGAACGGCTGGCTGAGTGCGAACGACATCCGCGAGCTTGAGAACATGGATCGCATCAGCGAGGAGAAAGGTGGCGACCTGTATCTGGTGAACGGAAACATGATGCCGCTTAACGCCTCGCAGATAAGGCAACAATCCCAATTACAGGAGGATGACGATGAAAAGGTTCTGGAAGTGGAGGAACAAGGCGGCGACGGAGACAGCTCCGGCGGAAAGGACGCTGTTCCTCAACGGGACAATCGCCGAGGAAAGCTGGTTTGACGATGATGTCACCCCAAAGCTGTTCAAGGATGAACTTGAGGCAGGAGGCGGTGACATCACGATCTGGATCAATTCCCCAGGCGGTGACTGCGTGGCGGCTGCGCAGATATACAACATGCTGATTTCTTATCCGCACAATGTGACCGTCAAGATTGATGGCATGGCGGCTTCCGCCGCCTCGGTCATCGCTATGGCAGGTACACGCGTGCTGATGAGCCCGGTGTCGATGATGATGATCCACAACCCTCTGACGATGGCTATGGGTGATTCCAAGGAAATGCAGAAGGCAATCGACATGCTTTCCAGCGTCAAGGAATCAATCATCAACGCATACGAGATAAAGACAGGTCAGTCCAGGGCAAAGCTCTCGCATCTCATGGATGCGGAGACCTGGATGGACGCAAACAAGGCCAAGGAAATGGGGTTCTGCGATGACATCCTCAGGCGCGAGGAAAGCGCTGGCGAGAATGCTGATCCAGAGCCTGTGATGTTTTCCAGCAAGGCGGCGGATGCCGCACTTCTGAACAAGATCATGCCGAAGCCAATCAAGGAAGGACGCTCGGTCGATTCCCTCATGGAACGCCTGAGACTCATGAAATACTGAAAAGGAGAGATAGCAAATGACTATTCTTGAAATGAGAGAGAAAAGAGCAAAGGCCTGGGAGGCCTGCAAGAGCTTCTTGGATTCACACAGGACCGATAAGGGCACGCTTACCGCAGAGGATGACGCCACCTACTCGCGCATGGAGCAGGAAGTCAGCGACCTTGGCAAGGAAGTGTCGCGCATGGAGCGCCAGGAAGCTCTTGATGCAGAGCTTGGCAAGCCCGTCAACAAGCCCATCATCGGCAGGCCGGATGCTGGCATGGCGATGAAATCAGGCAGGGCTGCTGACGAGTATAGGTCTTCATTCTGGAGCCATATGCGCAACAAGGCTTCAATGCCGAGCGTGATGAATGCGCTTCAGATTGGCACCGACAGCGAGGGCGGGTATCTGGTTCCTGACGAGTTCGAGCATAAGCTTGTCGAGGCATTGACCGAGGAGAACATCTTCCGTCAGCTGGCGACCATCATCCAGACCTCAAGTGGCGACAGGAAGATTCCGGTGGTCTCGTCCAAGGGTACCGCTTCATGGATTGACGAGGAAGGCGCTTTCACTGAGAGCGATGATGCTTTCGGGCAGGTGACCATAGGGGCTTACAAGCTTGGGACCATGATTAAGGTTTCCGAGGAACTGCTGAACGACAATGTGTTCGACCTCGAGGGATACATCGCCAAGGAGTTTGCACGTCGCATCGGCAATAAGGAGGAGGAAGCTTTCTTCACGGGTAACGGAACAGGCAAGCCCAACGGGATTCTCAATTCCACAGGAGGTGCTGATGTTGGCGTGACCTCTGCAGGAGCGACTGCAATCACCGTAGACGAACTGATGGATCTCTACTACAGTCTCAACACACCGTACCGCAAGAACGCTGTATGGATTCTCAATGATTCCACCATCAAGGCCATCCGCAAGCTGAAGGACGGCAACGGCAACTACCTCTGGCAGCCTTCGCTGACCGCAGGGACTCCCGATACCATTCTCAGTCGCCCCGTAATGACCTCGGCCTACATGCCGACCCTTGTGGCGGGAGCCAAGACAATCGCCTTTGGTGATTATTCCTATTACTGGATTGCAGACCGTCAGGGTCGTTCCTTCAAGCGCCTAGGCGAGCTTTATGCTCCGAACGGACAGGTCGGTTTCCTTGGGTCACAGAGGGTCGACGGCAAGCTGACGCTCTCTGAGTCCATCAAGGTTCTCCAACAACACGCCTGATGGGAGGTAGAGTATGAGCTATAACTCAAAGAACTACACCGCCCAGGGCGGGGAGAAGACGGTCATCGGCGGGGAGATTGAAATCCTCTCCGGCGGCAAGATCAAGGTTGATGCAGGGGCTACGGTCGAAGGACTGCAGACTTCTGCCTATACCTTGCCAACGGCGACAACCACGAAGATTGGTGGTGTGAAGAAGGCAGCCTCTCAGGCTGACAGCGTGGCGGTTGATGCGGCAGGTTTACTGACTGACTTCAACGCGCTTCTTGCCAAGCTACGGACTGCAGGCATTCTTTCAGAGTAACAGACACAAGGCATCTTGGGAGTAATCCTGAGATGCCGGTTTTGAAATTGGAGATGAACATGATTGTAAGCATCGCGCAGTTTAATGCCTATAGCGGGAACTTCGAGGACTCGGTTGATGCCGTGACCATCAAGACCATGTTCCTCAAGTCAGCCCAGGAGATCTGCGATGGGTATCTTGGCTTTGAGGCAGAAGAGAAATGGGAAGCCACTGAGATTCCGGAGGTGGTCAGGCTCTCTATCCTCAGGGTGGCGACGCTTATGCTCTCTGAGTCAGGCGGGAACATAGGGCTTACTGGCAAGAGCTTTGACGGCAACAGCCGGACATTCATCAACTACAGCAACTACAGGAAGTATCTTCAGCCCTTGGACCCTCTCCGTACTGTGGGGTTCTAGATGGCACTCGGTTCAAGGAAAAAGACAGGCAAGGCCAACGAGCTTTCCATAGAGACAGATATTTCTGAGCCTATCAGGATGCTCACCGAGCTTGGCGGGAAGAAGACCACGGTGATGAGGCACATCCTCTCAGGTGTGGGCACTGCTGCCAAGAGCCCGGTAAAGAAAGGCTATAAGGAAGCCGGTCTCAGCAAACGCTCCGGAATGCTTTACAAGAGCATCGAGCGCAAGGTGCTGAGGAACGGTAAGGCAGTCATCGTACAGGCCAAGGCACGGTCCAAGGACAATGTCTTCTATGGCTATGCGCTTGCAAAGGGCTCTCTGATTACTGCCAGGAAGGGAGAATACCTGACATTTCAGGCTGATGGCAAATGGGTGAAGGTACACTCGGTGAAACTGCCCGAGCGGGACTTCGTCTCATCCCCGGTGAAGGCATACCTCCAGAGTGCGGCATTCAGGCAGAAGCTTGACCAGCTGGTGGAGAAGGAAGTCGTGAAGATTGAGAAGAAAGCAAAGGGGAAGGCAAGATGAAGACAGAAATGCAGGTGCTTGAGAGGCTCAAGGCAACGATGGTCTCTCAATTAAATAGCTATATAGAAACTCAGGGCAATATTGCACCAGAGAGCATTGATGCAAGCAATATCGAGATTGACTTCCCAGACCCTGACAGCATGAGGAAGAACTCGATGCTCTATATCCAGCCGGATAATGAGAGCCTCGAGGCGCTGAGCATGTCAAGCGACATCGCTACCATGAATGCCTCGGTGTTCATCCTTTGCAAGGGAGCAAGAAGCTCAGCATTGATTCACAAGGTCTTTGGCTATTACTCGGCGCTATACAGGATGCTGAGAAGCAATCAGACATTAAGCGGATACATTGAAGGCCTGATGGTGACGGACATGGATTATTTCCCGCAGGTCAGCGCCAGCAGGACAATGACGGCAATAGAGGTCCATTTGCAGATGCAGTGGTCAAAAGAATTCTAGTGTTTAATTGCATAAATACATTAAATAACTGATTGAAGCGTTCCCTTTTGAGTGCTATCATACAAGCAGAGTCATATGGAGCACTCAGAAGATGG
>Ga0268263_1001220_pt1 | contig 24674 bp, 19 predicted proteins | sample Biomet5_FD_190358 | JGI IMG/M metagenome (GOLD analysis project Ga0268263, IMG submission 190358) | Microbial communities from bioreactor (seeded with sewage sludge) at LBNL, California, USA - Biofuel metagenome 5 (SPAdes) (version 4) | ecosystem: Engineered > Bioreactor > Anaerobic >... | reverse complement strand
TTTACGCCGGAACAGACATCAGAAAGATCATTGAATCACTTCCTAAAGAAGAAGCGGAACACATGCGCCGTGTCGGAAAACTGGTTGGCATTCTGACACAGAAGCTGTACGGCTATGACACCTGTAAGGAGTACAAATATTTTGGAGTGGCGGCATCTTATCACGATATCGGAAAAGCATGGGTGCCAAAAAGTATCTTAATGAAACCGGACAGGCTTACAGAACAAGAAAGAGCTATCGTTTGCCAACATCCGGTGTTTGCCAAGAAATTATTTGATCAGGCAGGAGAAGATTTAATCCCGGGGATACCAGAACATCTTTTTCACTTGGCGATTGACGCTGCTATATATCATCATGAATGGTGGAACGGAAACGGTTATCCATATGGGATTGAATATGATGATATTCCGCCAGTTGCCCGGATTACATCCATATGCGACGCTTATGATGCCATGACCAGTGACAGAAGGTACAGAACGGCGCATACTCATTATTATGCTTGCCGCGAACTTGAGAAAAACGCAGGAACTCAATTTGATCCATCGCTTGTACGGGCATTTCTTGATAACGCGCATGAGATTTCAGTTCTTGCCAATAAAATGATTTCCTGCTTATAGTAATTATCACATGCCCGCGCCACACGAAAAAATGCAAGGTGTTGACGTATCAACATCTTGCATTTGCGTCTGTATCCCAATATTCCATCTTGTTTTCCAGAGTAAAAAACAGCAGGTCGATTTCAGTACGAATTCATCGGTCTGCTATCTGATTCCCTTCACTTTTTTGAGTTCCTTAATAATTGGCCTCAAGTATGCAATCTGTTCGGCATCCAAAACCAGCAAATCATCGACGAGTTCTTTTATCTGCTCCGGATATGAGTTTTTGTCATCAAAGAACTCCTTGGGCGAGATATTGAAGTATTCACAGATGTAAAAGAACGCTGTCATTGACGGCAGCGCGTTTTTATTTTCTATGTTATTGATATATCCCGCGCCTTGCCCGAGGGATAAACTCATATCTCTCGCGGAAACGCCTTTGTTGATTCGTAACTGCGCCAGCCGCTTGCAAAAAAAGTCCTCATACATGTGTCCATCACCACCCGCGTCCTATTATATCCCACGCATTGGACGTATATGTCCGCTTTAATCATCAATTCGTCTGGACTTATCCGCTATAAAAGGATATAATTTTACATATATAGTGTTTTATCGGATGCCATTAATAACGCGAGTATTTAGGAGGAGAGTTATGAGCAAACACGACAAAGTAATCAGAAAAATAGCGAAGTCTCACGACATTCCAGCTGACAAGGTTAACCGGGAAATACAGAAGGCGATTGACGCGGCTTGGAATAACCCTGATTTGGAGGCCAGAACACAACAACGGCTCCTTTTTCCTAAAGGAAAGCCTACGGTTGATGAATTCATAGATGTTGTTTCGAAGCATGTAAAAGTCAGCGATTCACCGACTTTTACTTATATGAAGCTTCACTCGAAAACTCCCGGCTGGATAAAGAATTAGCGTCGTGACCATAGATATCAGCTATTCAGTTCGTAATACGCTCGGTGAGTCTCAATCACAACTAAGTTTGACTTTTGCTGCTTGAACATGTTACAATTAGCTCACCGAGCAGCATGCGCGTAAGTCCAGGTTTGGACTTACGCGTTTTTTTATTATATGGTCTACCGCAGCTAATTTTTTTATTTACAGAGGGGGCTGCACAGTACAGTTCTTAAATTATATCTCTCATTTACGTATTTGAAAGGATTTTTACTATGCCTAAAACGAAATTTCAGGAAATTATATTTGCTTTGATGATGTCGCTGGCGATGGCCTTTGGAATGGAACATTATAATCTTGGCATCGGTCAAGGTGGATTCGATATGTGTATGTTCAAGGCTGCCTGGCACTGGAAGGATATACCTCTGATGACCATTATCGTTTTCATTATGGAACATTTTATTGCTGGTCCTATTGCCCGGAAAAGGGCATTCAAGCTGGTAACACCTGGCAAGGACAACCCTCTTCTGGTCACGGTAACGGTTGCGGGCTGCACGGTTTTTCTGATGTGTCCCATTATGAGCTTTTGGGCTGCTGTTATTTTTAAATACAACGGACTTAAAACACTTCTTGCTGTTTATCTGCAAACTTTGGTATGCAACTTTCCCATGGCCCTTATGTGGCAGGTATTCTTTGCGGGCCCATTCGTCAGATGGCTTTTCCGGACAATATTCAAAAAACAGCTTGCAGAAAACTGCAAATCATGCGAACAGGAGGCAGCGGTATGAGCAAACCGGCTGTAAAATTGTGGACAAGAGATTTCGTGTTTATTATATTGATAAATTTCCTCGTTTTCTTAAACCACATTATGCTGTTGTCAACTTTCCCATTTTACATACAAAGCCTTGGAGGGAATGAGGCGCTTGCCGGACTTGCCGCGACTTTGTTCTCGTTGATCGCGGTCGTTTGCAGGCCGTTTATCGGTTGGATGTTGGACAATGGGAAACGGAAAGCAATCTTGGTTGTTGGTATCTGCGGACTGATACTGATGCCTATAGGATATATGTGTATTTCTGTGCTCTTCCTCGCGTTCGTTTGCAGAATGGTACATGGGGCCTCTTTGGCCTGCTCCAACACATCCACCAGTACCATTGCCACCGATATCATTCCAAAACAGCGCTTTGCCGAGGGCATGGGCATGTTCGGAATGGCTACGGCATTGGCGACCTCATGCGCTCCCGCTTTGGGGTTGTATCTGATGGATAATATGGGTTTTACCACACTGTTTCTCTGCTCTGCGGGTTCCGCAGTTATTGCGCTAATCATATTTCTGCTTCTTAAGGTACCCAGGGTCGAGGCTGTAAAAAAACCTTTGAACTTCAAGGCGCTAATTGACAGAGATGCTCTTCCGGCATCAAGTGTAATGCTGGTATTCCTGCTCACTTTTGGCGCACTTGAGAACTTCCTTGCCAAGTATGCCCGTGACAACAACCTCCCGAACGGCGGCATTTATTTTGCGATAATGTCCTGTATGCTTTTGCTGGTACGTGTCACTGTCGGAAAAGTGGCGGACCGGAAAGGGGAAGGTCTTTTTGTCTACTCTTGTAACGCCGCCATGTTTGCCGCTTTCCTGTTGCTGGCCTTTCATCCGAATACCATCGCCTTTGTCCTGTCCGCCGTATTGGCCGGTTATGGTTTCGGTGGACTCGAACCCGCGCTCCAGTCTATGGCCGTACACATCGCGCCTCCCGAGAGGCGCGGCTCAGCTAACTCCACATTTCTTTGTGCTTATGATATTGGAATTGGTATAGGCGGCGGTATTGCAGGGCTCTTAATTACTTATTGCGACTATACTCAAATGTTCGTTATCATTTCTTTATCCAACATTGCCTCAGTTATTTTGTACGGTATTTGGGGGAGAAAGCATCCGTCTTCTTTCTCATATGTAAAACACTGCAATTAACTGATAATGTTCATGACAATGACCTCATTTCAATTTTCTTATACAGTAGACAATATATAATGGGAGGTCGCATCTGATGATCACATTAATGATGGCGGCGATAGAGAATGATAATGAACGAGAACTAATAATCAGTTTATATAAGAATTACTATAACTTTGTTAGAAAGATAATTTTTAGCATAACTCACGATGACAAAGATATTGAAGATCTTATAGATGATACCTTTATCAAGATCATAGATAAAATTTCTATAATTAACACTTTAGACTGTCGTAAAACTGTTGCTTATGTTGCCTATACTACTAAGAGCGTTTCAATAAATTATCTTAAGCATAAAAAAGTAGAAAACAAACATCTTTTTTGGGGAGAAGAAGACGACATTGCAGAAAATATATCAATATTGGAAGATAATATGGAAGATAGACTTGTCCATCAGGAAGATATTAATTTGTTAAGTGATTCAATCATGCTGCTTCCTCAAAAGCAACGGGACTTATTGTATTTTAAATACATACTTGAACTCAGCAATAAAGAAATAGCGGATAACTTTGGAGTTACCGAAAGCAGTGTCAGACAGTATTTAACAAGGTCACGGAGAAAAGCAAAAAAGCTGTTTGAAAGGATGAGTAATCATGACTAATAATTACGAAACTGATATAGAAGAAATCAACGAGAAATATGAGGACAGAGTATTTAGGCTGGCAATGAATCTTGTCGCGGAAAAAGAAGGCGAACTGTTTCTTAAAGAAAATGAGCGGCTTAACAGTGAAGACGGATATATGCTAACAGAGAAAGCGCTAATAAGATTTTCAAAAAAATTGAATCGGCAATTAGTTAAATTCAAATGGCGTTGTCGTCCGATCAAAATAGTAAACAAGGTCACGGATAAATAAAACAATCCATGACCTATTTTTTATAATATTTGTTTAATACAGTATAAGTACCATGTAATTATTTTGACATGTTGTATCATTACGGTGGAGTAAATTATAAAATTTTTGTGGATAGTGTCGCATTTTTTAAGGATTGTTGTTTTTTATATTAGAAGGATGTTTATGGAAGAAATAATTGCAATAGTTAAAGTGAATATTGGCGACAAGGGCAAAACTGTTAAAAGGCAGCGACGCAAAGCCACGGATCTAAGGTACTGCATATAGCGATACTATGACAGCCGGGTTACCGACCTAATCGGAGCTTAAGTGTATGACCCTGCCCTTTTAAGCAGGGCTATTTTTATGCTATAAGCTCTTAGGCTATTTTGCCCGCATGTCTTTTGCTTTTGCACAAAGCAAAGGAGTTAAAAGTGGGTACTACGCTGAGAGGCTGGAAATAAAGACGGCTTTCACAGCATAAACTGCACATTCTTTATTCAACCGACAAATCATTCGGACAAAAAGCCCGTGATTTGCTTAAGGCAAATTGCGGACTTTTTTTGCTGTTTTAGGGCAAACAGAAAATCACTTTTCGTAGGGTGCCGTTCGCCACCTCTTGTTCTCTATTTTCGGATTTCGACAAAAAACGAAATGGAGGACAAGCTATATGGTAAAAATCAATCTTCGAGATCACTACCCATTTTACAACGAGGATGTGTTCATTGATGTACCTAATGAAATTGCGGATGCTTTGCTTGAAGCTGAGCGGCAAGAAAGGGCTTACAGACGGCGTATGTACCGGTATAAAGCAGAGTATTCCCTTGATAAAGATGATGGAATTGAGCATAACGTTCTTTTCGTATCCCTTTCGCCCTGCGAAATTTATGAGCGGAAGGTTACATATGAACAGCTTCATGCCGCCATTGCCTCTTTGCCGGACAAGCAGGCCAAACGTATCTACGCCCATTACTTTTTGGGCATGAGTAAAACCGCTATTGCAAGAGCGGAAGGCGTTGGAAAAGCGACTGTATGTGAATCTATCAGGCGTGGATTAAAGGGTATTGAAAAATTTTTAAAAAATATTTTTTGATGTCCCATACTTTTACCCCCAAAATGTCATGGTTATTGAGAGATGATTTTTAGCTCTTAATTGTAATTTGAAAACTGAATATACATATTGCAGGCACAAAACCCGCGTGGCCGATAGGCCAGCGACATAAGGTGCGCCGCCAAGACGACAGCTTCAGGAGGTGATCCGGTACAAGCTGTCCGAGCGAGAAGCGTTTAGCCTTAGACCCGGCACGGCAGGCCGGGCGCGATGACAGCGCGGGGGATAATGATACGCTCTCACGACCTCCCACAGACTTGAGGGGGAACCCTTCGATACTCGCCAGCCCAGCAAGCAGCGGTATCGCAGAGCTGCGACAGCTACGCCAGTAGCGGCCTTTTGCAATATCCCCAACGCCGGGGCGCGTGGCAAATACGGCGTAACAATCTCAAAATCAGAAGTCATGGGCTGACGGCACGGTTTCGCGCCATGTGGCGGCACAACTATCATCTATCATCGCCGTCAGCCTATTGTTGTGATCTTGAGAAAAATACATGAAGGGAGCGTTTATATATGAGCGCATTATCATTGGAACAGATGAAAGGCATTGATCCCCGGACCGTTGACCGGGAAAGTCTGCGGGATATTGAAAGCGTCAGCATTGACGCTTCGCTTCCCAAAGAAGAACGGATCGCGGACTTCATCCGGCAGATTGGAAATCCCTACTGCTACCGCCACGGGAGATATGTGGTCAAGGTCAGTTTCGCGGAAACCGGCGTTACGCTGGAAGACAGGCTGGCCTCATATATTGCCTCGAAAGTGTGACATCCTCGACAGGAACGGCACAACTCAATAAAATACAGTCAGGACTAAATCGACGCCCTCCTGTCCGGGTAATGAAAACGATGGACAAAGGAGTGGTATCCATGAATAACGAAATGAATCAAATCTGGAACGCGACGCTGTATCTTCGCCTATCCCGTGAGGATGGGGATAAAGAAGAATCGAACAGTATCACGGGCCAGCGCGAGCTTTTGCGCGATTATCTGAAAGCGCATCCGGAACTGCGTGAGTATGCCGTCCGGGTAGACGACGGCTTTTCAGGCTCCACCTTTGAGCGTCCGGCTTTTCAGACCATGCTTGAGGATGTAAAAACCGGAAAGAGCAACTGTATTATCGTGAAGGACCTCTCCCGATTTGGGAGAAACTATCTCGACGCCGGGGAGTACATCGAAAAGGTGTTTCCTTTTCTCGGCGTCCGCTTCATTGCGGTCAATGACAACTACGACAGCTTCAAGGGCAGAAACGCCTCCGACGACCTTATTGTACCGTTTAAGAATCTCATAAACGAAGCTTACTGCCGGGACATCTCCGTGAAAATCCGCAGCCAGCTCGATATCAAACGCAAACGTGGGCAGTTCATCGGCGCGTTTGCCGTTTACGGCTACATGAAAGACACTGAGAATAAAAATCGCCTTATCGTTGATGACTACGCCGCCGATATCGTGCGGGATATTTTTAAATGGAAGCTGGAGGGCGTCAGCCCACAGGATATCGCGGTCAGGCTGAACAGCGGCGGAATCCTATCTCCGCTGGAATACAAAAAATCTCTCGGCATGAACTATGTCACGTCGTTTCAGAAAAACGTAAAAGCGGCGTGGTCGGCTGGAAATGTGCTTCGTATCCTAAAAAATCCGGTCTACACCGGGGTTCTGACGCAGGGCAAGGAAACAACGCCCAGCTATAAGGTACATAAGCGCATTACGAAACCCGAAAACGAGTGGACGGTCATTCCAGACCACCATGAAGCAATTATCAACCGTGCCGATTTCGACACCGTTCAGAAAGTGCTTGCTATGGATACTCGCCACGGAATAGAAGAAGAAACCGTTTTTCTCTTTTCCGGCCTGGTATTTTGCGGCGAGTGCGGTGCGAGCATGGTGCGGAAAACCGTGCCGTCCAACGGCAAAAAGTATGTTTACTACGTCTGCTCCGCGAACAAGCAGGACAAGTCCTGTTCCTCTCATGCGATCCGCGACAAAGAATTGGAGGGAATCGTGCTTACCGCCCTGCAACGGTATATCCGGGAAGTCATCGACATGGATACGCTTCTTGCTATGACAGATACCGCGCCGCTGCAAACTGCCGAGGCGCAAAAGCTCCAACGTCAAATAGATGTGAAGCGCGCGGAGTTGGAACGGCTTAACAAGCTGCTCATGTCGCTCTACGAAAATCTCGCTGACAATATCATCACGCGGGACGAATATGCAAGGCTCAAGCAGAACTACTCCATCCGCGCGGAGGAAGCGGAGCGTCAGATGAACGCCTTACAGGATGCGCTTACAGACCTGCGCGAAAAGGGCGGTTCGGGAAAAGCGTGGATGGAGCATTTCCAGAAATATGAAAATCTTACGGAGCTTGACCGGAGTGCCGTGGTTTCCCTTGTGGACCGCATTCTTGTCCACGAGGATAAATACGTCGAGATCCGCTATCGCTGGCAGGATGAATTTGAATGGCAGCTTGATATTCTCAGCCGTGCGGCAAGGGAGGCGGTATAAATGGCACGGACAAAACGCAAGGTCAACCCGATCCGGCCGGAAGCCACTGCTCCGGCCCATGCAGAGAAAACCTACCGCACGGCGGGCTATGTCCGGCTCTCCGTGGAGGACGGCGGCAGACCGGGAGCGGATACGCTGGAAAGCCAAAAGCGGCTCATTACCCACTACATTGAAAACACCACGGCGCTTACTCTTGCTGGCTTGTGGTGCGACAACGGACATACCGGTACCAATTTTGAGCGTCCGGAGTTTGAAAAGCTCATGGAACGTGTCCGGCACGGCGAGATCGACTGTATTGTGGTCAAGGATTTGTCCCGGTTCGGACGTAACTACAAGGAAACCGGTAACTATCTGGAGCGCATCTTTCCGTTTCTGAATGTGCGGTTTATCGCCATAAACGACAATTTTGATACCCTGACCGCCGAGAGAAATGAATACGGCTTTATTGTTCCGTTAAAAAATCTGATGAACGAGACGTACAGCCGGGATATCTCACAGAAAATATCCAGCGCCATCGCCTCTAAGGAAAAGAGAGGCGAGTTCATCGGCGTATGGGCACCTTACGGATATAAAAAAAGCGAAGCTGACCGGCACCACCTTGAGATTAACGCGGAAACCGCGCCGGTTGTTCAGGAAATATTTGAACTGCGTTTGACTGGCATGGGTTACACCGGCATCGTTCGGAAACTCAACGAACGCGGCGTTCTGTCACCGTCCGCTTACCTGTATCATATCGGCCTCTCGCAAAATGAAAAATACCGCGATACGCTCTGGACGCCTTGGAATGTTAAGGAAATTCTGCAAAATGAGGTTTATCTCGGCCATCTTGTGCAGGGCAAGCGGACACAGCAGTCTTACAAGCAGGCCCGAAAGGAGCGGTACGCGCCGTCTGACGAATGGCGGATCACAAAAAACGCGCATGAGGCGATCATTGAAGAACAGACTTTTCGATCTTCACAGGAGCTTACAAAAGAGCGGTCGAAAGCGTACTTTGCTTCGCTGGAAAACAGCGGCGGCATCAAAACGCCCAATATGTTCAGGAGGCTTGTCTACTGCGCGGACTGTGGCAAGGCGCTGTCCCGCCGTCAGGTTTATTCCAACTGGCAGGATAAAAAGGTATATTACTACAGCTATATTTGCCTGACCGCTTTGAATAAGCCCTCCGCGTGTTCTCAGAAGAACCTGAAGGAACGCGAGCTGTTGGAGGTTGTCGGAACGGCCGTTCAACGTCACATAGACGCTGTGACCGATCTGGAAAAGCGTGTCAAGATGATATGGGAAGCGGAATCGGTAGACAGAAAACATACGCTGGAATCGCAGATTTCGGCGGCAGAGCGCGAGCTTACGCGAAGCCAGGCGTTGTACGACGGCCTGTATCAAAGTCTTGTGGATGGTATCGTCACCTGTCAGGAATATACCGCCATGAAAGAAAACTATCGGACACTTTGCGATGAATGTGCTGGACATCTGGATACCCTGAAACGGCAGCGCAAGGAACTGGAACGGTACTCCCCGGTCAATCACATGTTTACGGAAATACGAAAATTCCAGAACATTGAGGGCTTATCGGAAGAACTGATCCATGCCCTTGTTGCAAGAATTGAGGTCAGCGATAACAGCGAACTGCATATCATATTCAACTATCAGGACGAATTTGAGGCGTTGACGCACTTTGCAGCGGAGGCGGCGGTATGACGATTGCAATTTATATCCGTCTGTCTCTTGAGGACGGCGATCTCTCAAGCAGCGACAAGCTGGAATCAGAGAGCATCACTAACCAGCGGAGTATGCTGGTCGATTATATCCGCACCTCTACGGAGCTTTGCGATGCTGAAATCATGGAGTTCTGCGACGACGGATACAGTGGCAAGAATTTTGACCGGCCCGGCGTGAAACGTCTGATCGAGGCGGCACAAAACGGCGGCATCCAATGCGTCGTTGTGAAGGACCTATCCCGTTTTGGAAGGGATTACATCACAGTCGGCAATTATATTTCCCGCGTGTTTCCATTTCTCGGCGTCCGCTTTATCTCTGTCAACGACAGATTTGACAGCCAGCGCAAAGGCGACCTTGACAGCTTGGACACATCGTTCCGTACTCTGATTTATGATCTGTACAGCCGCGATCTTTCCAGAAAAGTTCGAAGCGCAAAGAAGAACCTGGCGGAGCGCGGCGTATATATTAACCCAGTTGCCCCGTATGGTTATGTCAAAGACCCGAATGACAAGCATCACCTGATGATAAACCCGGTGGCGGCAGATGTTGTAAAACGTATCTTCTGTATGGTTGCGGAAGGAAACTCAACGGCTAAGGTCGCGCAGGTCCTCAATGCAGAACACTCTCCCACACCATCAGCAAACAAGGCCGGTACTTCCAGCGCACACGCAAACTGGTCGGGCGAAAACTTTTGGAGCCGGAAAATGGTTTCCTGGATTATACGTGACCGGCAATATATCGGGAGTTTCGTTTTCGGTAAGCGCGTCCGGGATCAGATCGGCGTACATCGGCAGGTGAAAGCCAAGCTGGACGATTGGATTGTCGTGGATGACCGCCATGATCCCATTGTGCCGAAAGAGCTGTTTCTGAAAGCGCAGGAACAACTCGGCGGTGAGTTCAGGCAGACAAGCGGACATGTCAAACAGGATTATCCGCTGCATCGAAAAGTGTATTGCGGTGTCTGTGGAATGGCGATTGTTAGGAGAGCGAAAAAGGCCCCTTATTACCGCTGTGATACCCCAAGCAGCTTGCCTGACGCCGAATGCTGCCGTGACAAAATCTATGAACAGGAAATTCTGGACGCGGTGACAGAGGCAATCCGTATGCAGGCCCGGTGCGCAGTGGAAGTGGGCCATATTATGGAAGCTCGCCGGAAAAAACACGAATCAGGTATTTTATCCATGCGGGCGGAGCTTCGCAATCTTCAGGTGTTGCAGGAACGGATTGCAGAACAGAGCCGGGGCTTGTATGAGACTTTTGTGGATGGAAAACTGAACCGTGATATATACATAACAAAGAAAGCTGCCTTACGGCAGCACCTTAAAGAAATCTCTGAAAAGACGGAATACATAGAGCAACGCATTTTCAAAGCGAGGTCGGAACACAATCTTTTTGTTGAAAGCTACGGAAAATACACAGAGATGGATGAGTTGACAAGCGAGATCGCGTCCGACCTGCTGGAGCGCGTGACAATCTGGCCGGACGGCAGACTGGATATTTCTTTGAATTATCTGGACGAGTATCCTGATATCCAATGTCAGACTCAAGATAAGGTTGCTTTTTAGTTCCTACTTGACAGCGGCTGATCTCCGGCATTCTCACGCCACTATCCTGCTGTCCAACAATGTTGACGTCGTTTCTGTCGCCTCCCGCCTCGGCCACGACAACGCAGAAGTCACCCTCAAGGTTTATGCCCACGCCGTCCACAAACGCGACCGCGCCAGCGCCGACATTATGCAACATCTCGTTGATGCCGCAACCGAGTCTTTGAATGATCATAAATAGAAAAGCCAGCTGTTCTATATGAACAGCTGGCTTGGATTTACCTTGGAGCGACAGTAAATTCGAAGAATCCGATTCTTAGTTTAACAGCAACTTCGATCCGGTTACGCTTAATCCATTTCTTTGCACTGTTTATGAGCTTTTTCACTCCGCATACCGCCCCCTTTAAAGTACTCTTTACTGTCGCTTTTTTCCCAGAAGGGACCTTGGGGTCTGGTGCATCGAAGGGGGCAGAACCACGATGCGATATTATAATAATATATCCCTCACAAAATATCAAGAAAAATTCGTTTCATTATCCATATAATCAAGAAAATCTCCTGCCTGTTGATCGCAATAAACCCAGCGGGCACGGGCAAGGCGCAATACATTTCTCAATTCCTAATGATTATGCTCTGAATCTGCTGGCCACCAATATTGTGTTTTTGGTCAAACTTCTTAATAAACCTTATCATACAACATTCTAAGACGCCACTGTGCGTCTTTTTTATATATTCTATCCTGCTCCCAATTCTGCTCCCAAACCAATTTCAGCCCCAATATGAAAAAGAAAGACCCTTGTGAAAGTCTTATTTCACAAGGGTTTCATTGGTGAGCCCGGCGGGATTCGAACCCACGACCTTTTGATTCGTAGTCAAACACTCTATCCAGCTGAGCTACGGGCCCATATGCGCTCGGTTTTCCGAAGCAGCTTTATGATTATAGCAGGCGACGTAGCAAATTGCAATACTAAAACGGCAACTTTTTCAGGTTTCCGGGCCTTTCGATCTGCTCTTCAGCATGTCTTCCTCCTGCCATCAGCGTCCGGGTTATTCGCTGGTGGGGCTCAAATTCTTACTGTTTTCATTGCTGAACGCAGGTTAATCATACGTTCTCTGCTCTTTTCCCGCAGCCCAGCTCTGTTGCATGGCTTTGCGAACTCTTTGACTGTCTGGTGGAGTGTTACCCGTTGGAAAGGTCGGCACATTTGCGTCTGCTTTTATTAATTGCCTTGTTTTTTCGCCGCAGGTACAATCCTGTTCTTCCTCAATCAATACCTTTTCCGGCTTGTTCATCACAAGTGAAAGGGTCTCGGATAATTTGTTAAATTTTCACGTCAAAACAGAATGCTTTCTTATCAGGTATCAATTTTTCCTTATTGTACAATACTTTCCATGCTGTTAGACAGTATTAGCAAACCATTTGCCATTTTGTTGTGGATATTGACATCATACTCCGCATAGCCTATAATGTCCGTAAACGATTAAGTTGAATATATTGATAGAGTTATGGTTGTATTCGCAAAAACGTAAACGATTAAGTTGTATCGGCAGGTGTTTCCTCCTCATGTTAACGATACGGGATATCGCGAAATACTGTAACGTTTCCACCGCGACAGTCAGCAAAGCGTTCAGTTCAGACAGCGATATCAGTTACGAAACCACGGAGCGCGTCCGCGCCGCCGCCCGTGCGCTCGGGTACTATCCCAGCGCCGCCGCCCGGTCCCTGAAAACACGGCACGCCTGCAACCTGGGGCTGCTGGCGCAGCTGAACCATCCCAACGGAATCTATACCGAGTTTGTCACCCGCGTCATTAATGCCTTTCAGGCGGAAGCAGAACACAGCGGCTACGATATCACATTTCTGAGTAAAAGCCTGTCCGGAAAAACACTCAGTTATGAAGAGCATTGCCAGTATCGCAATTTTGAAGGGGTAGCGCTCATTTGCGCCGATTTCTTCTCCCAACAGGTACAGGCATTGCTGGAAAAAGACATTCCCAGCGTAACCGTGGATTATTCAAGTGACCGGCACGCGTCCGTTATGACTGATACGCAGGCTGCTTACGATGAAATGGCGGATTTTGTGTATCGCCGCGGTCATCGCCGCATCGCGGTTGTCCGGGACGACAGCACCGCGATCGCTGACTTACGCTATCAGTGCCTGCGAAAGGCTTTTGATGCCCGCGGGCTGGAGTTGGCGGATGGGCGTACTTTCGCCTGCACCTTTAACGACACGGATGCCGCCGCCCGCGCCACCGAGCAGATATTGACGCTGACCCGAATCCCCACCTGTATTTTTTACCCTGATGATATTGCCTGCATGGGCGGTGTGAATGCCCTGCGGCAGCGCGGATATTCCGTACCGGGAGACATCAGCGTGGTCGGTTTCGACGGCATCCAGCTTTCCCAGCTGATTCAACCGCACCTGACCACCTACCGGCAGGATATGGAAACCATCGGTCACACCGCATTGCAGTTGTTGTTATCGGCGATCGAAAATCCGGAAGGGGAAAAGCCGCATCGGCTGATTCCGGGTGAAATGCTGCCGGGTGAAACGGTCGCCCGGATATGACGGAGCGCTCATGGCTGGGAAAGCCATAACAATATATAATGGAGGAATCGGTATGAAACACACTCGGAAAATCCTGAGCCTGTTGCTGGCACTGACCCTGGCCTGCAGCCTGACCCTCGTTTCCGCCACCGCGGAGACGACCGCCGAGTTGCCCCGTAACGAAACGCTGTACTTCGCCGGACAGCAGTGGGGCTCCGTAAACGGCTGGAACCCGCTGAGCGACGACATGAACAACGCCATGGCCGTTACGCAGGCCGCAGGCGGTTCCCGTACCATCATGTTTGAGACCCTGTATATGTACAACATGCTGGACGGATCGCTGAAACCCATGATCGCCGACGGTGATTATGTGTGGAACGACGCTCACACCGAGATTACCGTAAAGATCAAACCCGCCGCAAAATGGAGCGACGGCACCCCCATTACCGCCCAGGACGTGGCCTACACCTTCGATACCAACGTGAAGCTCGGCAACGCCAAAGGCAACGGTTACAAACCCTATGTGGACAGCGTAACCGCCGTGGATGACAAAACCGTGCTCATCAAGGCCAAGCTGACCGAAGACGGCGTGGCGGTTAACCCGCTGCAGCTGATCTGCTTCCTGGAAGAATGCTACGTTGTGCAGAAAGCCTGGATCCAGACGCTGGAAACCCGCTGCAACAACGATCCCGCCGCCATGAAGAAGGACCCGGGCGACGACGTGGTATGGTCCGGCCCCTACACCAAGTACTATGCCGACGACCAGAAGGTCGTGCTGATCCGCGATGACAACTACTGGGGCCAGGACGCCTCCATGTGGGGCAAGCTGCCTGTTCCCAAGTACATCGCTCATGTGATCTACGCCGACAACCCCGCCGGTGAAACCGCCCTCAAGGCCGGCGAAGTGGATGTTTGCCAGCAGTTTATCGCCAACATCCAGGATCTGTGGCTGAAAGACAACCTGCCCATCAGCACCTATATGGACAAGGCGCCTTACGGCATCTGCGTCAACATGCCTACCGCCTGGTATAACCTGGACATCCCCCTGCTGCAAAGCGCCGACGTGCGCAAAGCGATCGCCATGGCGGTCGATTACGACGCAATCAACAAGAACGCTATGACCGGTCAGAGCCCGACCTTCGCCGATGTGCCGCGTTCCTGCATGAACCCCACGCCGGGTGAACAGGCCGCATTCGATCACGACGCCGTAAAAGACCTGCAGTGGGTCGGCAACGACATCGAAGGCGCCAAAGCGTTGTTGGACAAAGCCGGCATTACCGACAGCGACGGCGACGGATGGCGCGAATACAACGGTGAGAAAATCACCCTGAACGCCTGCGCCCCCAACGGCTGGACCGACTGGATGGCCGCGATGGAAATCGTAGCCGCCGCCGGCAAGGGAATCGGCATCGAAATCACCACCGAGTTCCCCGAATGGTCCGTATACCAGACCGTCGTAACCGCTGCCAAGCAGACCGATTATGACATCTTCATGATGTGGACCGATTCCGCCACGCCCGCTCAGCCCTGGGGCCGTATCCGCATGCTGATGAGCAGCGAATTCAACGGCGTTGAGGGCAACTGGAGCGGCAACTGGGGCCATTACAGCAACCCCGATATCGACACGATCATCAAGCAGATCCCCGTGGAAACCGATGCTGCCAAACTGAAAGAACTGTACACCGAGGCCGTGAAAATCTACCTGACCGACGTGCCCAGCTTCTCGCTGATGTATCGCCCTGACAAATTCCACGCCGTGAACGAGTCCGTATGGACGAACTTCCCGGATGCCGAAGACGGACGCAACATCCCGCCCATGGACTGCACGGACGGCTACAGCATCGCCGCGCTGTACGACCTGCAGCTCGTAAACCCCTAACTGACTGACTGGAGCGAGGCGGCTGCGTTACCGGCTACCGGGACGCAGCCGCCTCCCGAATGATTGGGGGAAGAAGCCATGAAAGGCTATCGCAAATATTTCGGGAAAAAGATCCTCTGGTTGGTCATCACCTTTATCGCGGCCCTGCTGCTCAATTTTATCCTGCCCCGTCTGATGCCAGGCGACCCCGTGGCCGCCATGACTGCAAAGCAGGCGAAGGGCCTTTCCGAGGCCTCCGCCGTGAAGGCGATTTACGACAATTACGCCCGTGAGTTCGGCACAAACAAGCCGATCACGGAACAATTTTTCACCTATGTCGGCAACCTGGCGCACGGCGACATGGGTACCTCTTTCAGCCAGTATCCTCGCAAAGTATCCGATATTATCAGCGACGCCATCCTGTGGACAATATGCCTCCAGTTTCCCGCCATTATCATCGGCTGGTTTCTGGGCAACCTTCTGGGGGCGCTGGCTGCCTATATCCGCAAAGGATTCGATAAGGTCCTGATGCCCCTCACCCTGTTTTTCAGCAGTATTCCAGCCTTCGGCATGGCGGTGATCCTGCTGGTGGTTTTTGCCATCAACCTGAAGGTCGCCCCCATCTCCGGCGGATACGGGTTTGATATGCTGCCCAATTTCAGCTGGAATTTTGTTCTTTCCGTGATTCAGCATTATCAGCTTCCGTTCTGGTCCATCGTGCTGGTCTCCATCGGCGGCCAGGCGGTGGGGATGCGTTCCATGTCCATTTACGAGTTAAACGCGGACTATGTGAAATATGCGCGTTTTTTGGGAATCAAGGATAAAAAGGTTGTCGGTTACGTGTTCCGTAACGCGATGCTGCCACAGGTAACGGGGCTGGCGCTGTCCATCGGCACCATGGTGGGCGGCGCGCTGGTAGCGGAGATCATCTTCAGCTATCCCGGTCTGGGCACCACCATCTATCAGGGCATCGCAATGGCCGATTACCCCCTTATCTCCGGCGCCACGCTGATTATCACCATCATGGTGCTGATCGCCACGTTCGTGCTGGATATCATCTACGGCTTCATCGACCCGCGCGTTAAAGCCGCGCAGTTTGAGTAAGGGGGGCGGCGCAGATGAAAAACACAATCCGGCAGGTATTCCACTCCCCCAAGTTTCTGGTCGGTTTCTGCATCTTTGTCGTGATCCTGCTCACCATCATCATTTACCCGCTGATCAATCCCGGCAATCCGCTGCAGATGATCGGCCTGGGCACGTTCGCAAAGCCCGGCACCTATGTGTCGCTGTACGACAGCATCAACACCGAAACCAGCACCCTGAAGCTGCCGGACGCCGATGAAAAGCGGGTGGCCAGCGCCCTGAGCGCCGAAGACAAGGTGAACATGGTCAACTGGTTTGTCGCGGCGGGCGTAAGCATCGAGGGGCTGAACGTGAACGACACGGAAGCGCTGATTGAGCTTTGGAAAGCAAACTACGATACCGCCGTGAAACCCAGCGGAATGACCAAAGCCATGCGGAATTATTACGCGCGGCTGAACGAGAGCATCAACGCTTCCGCAAACAGCGAAGAGCTGACCGTAACGGAGCCTGACGAAAGCACGGGCGAACCAGTGGAGAAAGCGAAGATCGCCAAGACCGATTATGTGAACGTCGGCGACGTAACCAACGTGAAAACCCTTCCGCTGGGTACCGACAACTTTGGCCGCGACACGCTCAAGGAGCTGGTTTCGGCCTGCGGCACCTCCATCCGCATAGGGCTTATCGCAGGCACCGTCGCAACGCTGATCGGCCTGCTGCTGGGGCTGCTGGGCGGTTATCTGGGCGGCGTCGTGGATGATATCGTGATGTTCTTCACCAACATTTTTACGGTGATTCCCTCGTTCGTTCTGCTGATCCTCATCAGCAACTCCATCAATCAGGATCAGCGCGGAGCGACCACCGTCGCGCTTGTGATCGGGCTGACCAGCTGGGTATGGACGGCGCGTTCCGTGCGTTCGCAGGTCATCAGCCTCCGCAACCGCGATCACGTCAACTTAAGCCGACTGTCCGGCCACTCCCTGCCACGCATCATCCTGACGGACATTCTGCCTTATATCGCCTCCTATGTGGTGATGGCGTTCATCCTGCAGGTCAGCTCCGGGATTCTGGCGGAAGCACAGCTTTCCCTGCTGGGGCTGGGGCCGAAAACCACCGAGGTTCCCACCCTGGGCCTGATGATGAACTGGGCGATGCTCTATTCCGCGCACCTTAACGGCTCCTGGTGGGCTTACTTCCCCGTGATCCTCACCATCGCGTTCATCTCGTTCTCGCTGAACCTGATGAACACGGGGCTGGATCAGGTGTTTAACCCCACCCTGAGAGATTAGGAGGCCGAGCATGAGTAAGGTTATGCTGGACGTACGGGGGCTTACCACCAAGTATGTCACCCGTTTCCACGAAGATGTGTACGCCGTGGATCACGTTTCCCTGACCATCGAGGAGGGGAAGTCGCTGGGCATCGCGGGCGAAAGCGGGTGCGGCAAGTCCACCCTGGCCCTGAGCCTGATGGGGTATTATTTCGCCCCCCTGCACTACATCAGCGGCGACATCATCATCGACGGAAAGAACATCTCCGGTCTGGACCCGGACGCGGTGCGCAAGAGTGTGCTGGGCACAGAGATCGCCTACATTCCACAGGCCGCGATGAACGCGCTGAACCCAACCCGCAAGATCCTGCGGTTTATTGAAGACGTGATCCGCGCGCACGACCCGCACGCGCAGGCCAAAGACATCGCGGAACTGGCCCGCTCCCGGTTTGCGGAGCTGGGGCTGCCCGAATCCGTACTGGACCGTTACCCCGTGGAGCTTTCCGGCGGGATGAAGCAGCGCACCGTGATCGCCATATCCACCATCCTGAAGCCAAAAGTGCTGATTGCGGACGAACCTTCCAGCGCGCTGGACGTAACCAGCCAGAAGATGGTCATTAAGATGCTCCGGGATTTGATGGATAAGGGCTATATTCGCTCCATGATCTTCATTACGCACGAGCTGCCCCTCCTGTATAATGTAACGGACGACATCATGGTGATGTACGCGGGCCAGATCGTGGAACGCGGCAGCGCCAAACAGATGGTGTTCGACCCCATCCACCCCTATTCCCGCGGGCTGATGCGCTCCATCATCGTGCCAGAGGAAGGCACGCGCGAGCACAAACTGACCGCCATCCCCGGCACGCCGCCCAACCTGAAAAAGCCGCCGCAGGGATGCCGCTTCGCGGAGCGCTGCAAGTTTGCGGTGCCCCAATGCCGTGTCAACGCCCTGCCCATGATTGAGTTTGACGGCAACCGCGCCTATCGCTGCGGGCATTCCGTACAACACCTGAGGGAGGTGTACCGCGATGACGACCAATGAAACATGCGGATGCGCACTGAACCCTAAAACGACAGCCGCCGGAACACGCAGCCCGGAAGAGATCGCGGCGCGCCCCTCCTGCCTGCGCGGCAAAGGGGTTACCAAGGTTTTCGGAATGGGTGGGAAACAGACAGTCGCGGTGGACCACGTGGATTTTGATTTTCACGAGGGGGAACTGGTTTCCATCGTGGGCGAAAGCGGCAGCGGCAAAACCACGCTCTCCAAAATGCTGCTGGGGCTGCTGACGCCGACCGACGGTGAAATCTACTATCAGGGCCAGCTGCGCGATATTTCCACCGCCACAAAGAAGCGAGAATACTGGCATGGGATTCAGGCGATCTTTCAGGACCCCTTCAGCTCCTTTAACGTATTCAACAAGATCGACACGGTGCTGCTGGACTGCATCCGCATGACGGGCGGCCGTCACCTTCCGAAGGAAAAAAAGATCGAGCTGATGACCGAAGCCTGCAGCTTCGTAAACCTGAAATACGCGGAACTGACCAACAAGTACCCCTTTGAACTGTCCGGGGGGCAGATGCAGCGGCTGATGATCGCCCGCGTGTTTCTGCTGAAGCCCAAAATCCTGCTGGCGGACGAACCCACCAGCATGATCGACGCCTGTTCCCGCGCCACGATCCTGGATATGCTGATGCACCTGCGCGACGAAACCGGCATGACGATCATCTTTATCACCCACGACATCGGGCTTTCCTACTACATTTCCGATCAGGTCTACATTATGGAGCACGGCAAGTTTGTGGAACACGGCACGGCGGACGAGGTGATTCTGACCCCGAAAGCCGAGTATACCCGCCGCCTGATCAGCGACGTTCCTAAGATTTACGAGCCCTGGGACCTGAGCACCGTAAAATTCTGACAAAGGAAGGGTTTATCACCATGGACGTAAAGCAAGTGGTTTCCCAAATGACGCTGGAGGAAAAGGCGGGGTTGCTTTCCGGCCTGGATTTCTGGCATACCAAACCGGTGAAGCGTCTGGACGTTACAAGCTGTATGGTCAGCGACGGCCCTCACGGTCTGCGCAAGCAGGACGACAGTGCCGACCACATGAGCATCCACGAAGCCATCAAAGCGATCTGTTTCCCCGCGGGCTGCGCCACAGCCGCCTCATTTGACCGGGATGTGCTCCGCAAGCTTGGCGAAGCGGTGGGCGACTCCTGCCAGCACGAAAAGGTTTCCGTGATCCTGGGCCCCGCGATGAACATCAAACGTTCGCCGCTTTGCGGGCGCAACTTTGAGTACTTCAGCGAAGACCCCTACCTGGCGGGCGAAGCGGCGACCGGGTTTATCCGGGGCGTGCAAAGCCGCGGCGTGGGCACCAGCGTGAAACACTTTGCCTGCAACAGCCAGGAGTACCGCCGGATGAGCAGCAACAGCGTGGTGGACGAGCGTACCCTGCGCGAAATTTACCTTTCCGCTTTCGAGGCCGCCGTAAAGCAGGCCAAGCCGTGGACGGTAATGTGCAGCTACAACAAGGTGAACGGCACCTACGCCTGCGAAAACCACTGGCTGCTGACCGATGTGCTGCGCAAAGAATGGGGTTTCGACGGCTATGTGATGAGCGACTGGGGCGCGACCGACGACCGTGTGGAATGTGTCAAGGCTGGGCTGGACCTGGAAATGCCAGCCTCCGGCGGGGAGAATGACCGCCTCGTCGTGAAGGCTGTGCGCGAAGGCCGGCTGGACGAGAAGCTGGTAGACCTCTGCTGCGAGCATATCCTGAACGTAAATCAACGTTACTTAACCCATGCCAGACCCGAAACCCCGTGGGACCGGCAGGCTCAGCACGAGCTGGCGCGTAAACTGGCGGCGGAATGCATGGTGCTGCTGAAGAATGACAACGGCATACTGCCGCTGCAAAAAGGGCAGAAGGTTGCCGTAATCGGCAAATTCGCCAAGCAGCCGCGTTTTCAGGGCGGCGGCAGCTCCCACATCAACTTCAGCGCCGTTACAAGCGCATGGGACGAGCTGAGCAAATTGCCCGGCGTGACCTACTGCGACGGATACGCCGTGGAAAGCGACGACCCGGACGAGGCGCTGCTGGCCGAAGCCGAGCAGTCGGCGGGCGCCGCCGACGTGGCCGTGCTCTTTGTGGGCCTGCCCGACCGTTTCGAAAGCGAAGGGTATGACCGCGCGCATATGCGGATGCCTAAAGCGCAGGAAGACCTGATTGAGCGCGTGGCCGCCGCCAACCCCAACACCGTGGTGGTGCTGCACAACGGCGCGCCCATCGAAATGCCCTGGCTGGACGACGTGGCCGCCGTGCTGGAAGCTTATCTGGGCGGCGAGGCCGTGGGCGGCGCGGCGGCGGACCTTCTGCTGGGCGTCGTTAACCCCAGCGGCCGCCTGCCGGAAAGCTTCCCCGCCTGCCTGAAGGACAACTCCTCCTACCCGTGGTATCAGGGGGAGAAGGACACGGTGGAATACCGCGAGGGCGTGTTTGTAGGCTATCGCTGGTATGATAAAAAGCATATGCCCGTGCTGTTCCCCTTTGGCTACGGTTTGAGCTATACCGAGTTCCATTATTCCAACCTGCGCCTGAGCGCCCATGAGATCAGGGATACCGAACCGCTGACCGTGAGCGTGGACGTGACCAACGTTGGCAAGGTTCCCGGCAAAGAAGTGGTGCAGCTGTACGTGGCTGACCGCGAAAGCACAGTCATCCGCCCCGTGCGAGAACTGAAAGGCTTTGAGAAGATCGCGCTGGAACCCGGCGAAACGAAAACCGTCACCTTTACGCTGGGTAAGCGCGCGTTCGCCTACTGGAACACGGAAATTCACGACTGGCACGTAGAAACCGGTGCGTTCGGTATCCAAATCGCCCGGTCCAGCCGTAATATCGAACTGGAACAGGACGTGACCGTGGTTTCCACCGTGGCGCTGCCCTGTAAATACACGCTGAACACCATCTTCGCCGACCTGATGGACGACCCCAAGGCGATGGAAGTGTTCCGGCCGATGCTGGATATCTACAAAAAAACGATGGTCGGCTCCGGCGCCGGGGAAGCCGACGACGGCACTCCCGCGGTGACCGACGAAATGCTGGAAGCCCTGATCGCCTTTATGCCGCTGCGCAGCCTGATGAGCTTTGCAGGCGGCCAAATCAAATATGATGATCTGATTGCTCTGGTCGATCAGCTCAACAAGGCGTAACCGGAGAACGGCGGGACCCCACCATGGCGCGGCACGCCGTTCGCGGCGTGCCGCAAACTATATCGTCTATGGTTTTCGCAAAGAATGATACAGGCGCGCACGTCAGAGCAGCGAAACAAAGGGTTTGCGGGCTTTTACAGAGAAGATATTTCCCGGATGGGCGTTTGTGCGAACACCCAGAAGCTACCGTTACGACGCCCGGCCTTCCGGGCGAATCAAAGGATGGTACTTGCCATGAAAGAAAACCTGAGTTTATGCGGCGATTGGACCCTTGCGGAAGCGGCGGGACGCCGCGACATTCCCGCCCGGGTACCCGGTTCGGTGCTTGGCGATTTGTTGACCGCCGGACTGATCGAGGACCCCTTCTGGCGGGAAAACGAATATAAAACCTTACGCATGATGGATCGGGATTACGCTTACGAACGCACCTTCGACGTACCCGCGGCGTTCCTGACCCACCGGCAGATTGATCTGGTTTTTTACGGGCTGGATACACTGGCCGAGGTAACGGTAAACGGGCAGACCGTGCTGCGTGCCGATAACATGCATCGCACCTGGCGCGTGGATGTGAACCCCCTGCTGCGGGAACGCGGCAATACGCTGACCGTGCTGCTGCGCTCCCCCAACCGCTTTATCGAGGAAGCCGCGCAGGCCAACCCGGACGTAACCTACGACGGTTCCGGCTCGGTACACGGCACCAGCTTCCTGCGCAAGGCGCATTACATGTTCGGGTGGGACTGGGGTCCCCAACTGCCGGATGCGGGCATCTGGCGGCCCTGCGGGCTGGAAGGGTACGACGGGCTACGGATCGACGCTGTTGAGATTTTACAGCGCCACGAAGCGGGCCACGTCACCCTGACGGTAAGCGCCCAGACCCACGGCGATCTCCCCGCCGCCCTGCGCGTTACCCTGACCGACCCGGACGGCGCGCAGACCACCTACGGAAGCGGCAGCGGCGCGCTGGAAATTACGATTGACCATCCGCGCCTGTGGCAGCCCAACGGTTGGGGGGAACACCCGCTGTATACGCTGGCCGTCGCCTGCCTGAACGGGAAGGGCGAGGTGGAGGACGAAACCACCCGGCGCATCGGTCTGCGTACCCTCGTACTCTCCCGCGACAGAGACGAATACGGTGAAGAATTCTGCCTGAAGGTGAACGGACACAAGCTGTTCTCCATGGGCGCGGACTACATTCCGGAGGATAACCTGATCGGGCGCACCTCGCCGGAGCGCACGCGGGAGCTGTTGACCGCCTGCGCCGCCAGCCATTTTAACGCCATCCGCGTTTGGGGCGGCGGTTACTACCCGGAGGACTGGTTTCTGGATATATGCGACGAGCTGGGCCTGATCGTGTGGCAGGACCTGATGTTTGCCTGCAACATCTACAAAATGACCGACACGTTTGAGCAGAATATCGTCGCCGAAGTGCGGGACAACCTGCTGCGCATCCGCCATCACGCGTGTATCGGGCTCATCAGCGGCAATAACGAAATGGAATCCGGCTGGTGTGACTGGCCCGCTGTAGTCGCCCACAGCCCGGCGCTGAAAGCCGATTATATTAAGCAATTTGAGTATGTGCTTAAAAAAGGATGCGCCGCGCTGGCCCCGCAGATCGATTACTGGCCTAGCTCCCCTTCCTCCGGCGGGTGTTTTGACGACCCCAACAGCTACGACCGGGGCGACGTGCACTGCTGGGACGTGTGGCACGGCCTGAAGCCCTTTGAGGACTACCGGCGCAAGTATCCGCGCTATTGCAGCGAGTTTGGCTTCGAATCCTTCCCCAACCTGAAAACCGTGGAAAGTTACACCCTGCCGGAGGATCGCAACATCTTCTCCCGCGTGATGGAAAGCCACCAGAAGTGCGTGGGCGGCAACGGCAAAATCCTGTATTATCTGTCGCAGAACTACCGATACCCGACCACCTTCCCGCACCTGCTGTACGCCTCGCAGCTTTTGCAGGCGGAGGCGATGCGCGCGGGCGTGGAGCACTGGCGGCGATACCGCGGGCGCTGCATGGGCGCGATCTACTGGCAGTTGAACGATTGCTGGCCGGTCGCCAGCTGGGCCAGCATCGACAGCAAAGGCCGCTGGAAACTGCTGCAGTACGCGGCGGCGCGTTTCTTCGCGCCGGTGCTTGCCAGCTGCGAGCGCGACGGTTTCCGCGTACGCCTGAACGTGGCCAACGACACGCTCGCCCCCTTCCGGGGCACGCTAAGCGCACGGCTGATCGACGCGCGTGGGGCGACCGTATCCGAAAAAGAGCTGCCGGTCGAAGTACCCGCGCTGACCGCCGTATGGGTCGGCGATGAGTCCTATCCCCCGCAGGCCGGAGAGCTGCACCCGGAGGATGACCGCGCGCTGCTGATGATCCTTCGGGACAGTCAGGGCAAAGTTCTATCCGAAAACTGCGAGCTGTTCACTTCTCCCAAGTTCTTCCGGTTCGCGCCGCCCGCCATCCGGACGCAGATTGTTCAGCAGGGCAGCGACTGCGCGGTAACGC
>Ga0268263_1001219_pt1 | contig 24680 bp, 16 predicted proteins | sample Biomet5_FD_190358 | JGI IMG/M metagenome (GOLD analysis project Ga0268263, IMG submission 190358) | Microbial communities from bioreactor (seeded with sewage sludge) at LBNL, California, USA - Biofuel metagenome 5 (SPAdes) (version 4) | ecosystem: Engineered > Bioreactor > Anaerobic >... | reverse complement strand
ATAATAATAATAATAATAATAATAATAATAATAATAATAATAATAATAATAATAATAATAATAATAATAATAATAATAATAATAATAATAATAATAATAATAATAATAATAATAATAATAATAATAATAAAAATGGACCATTTACCTGTCAGAAAGACTATCCTATGAGAATCTGTGATTACTTTCTATTAACTGGTTCTCAAAAGTTCTCTTTTCGAGAATTTAGAAGTTTTACCATTGAGTAGTTCCACGGAAGGCTGCTGAAAAAAGCTAAGTAAGGTCTCTAAGATAGACTAGCCGGATTTTGTCGGGCTGAGAGATACCTTACACTCAAGCTTAAAATAAAGATTTTCAGGTTTGAATGTACACATTTTAAGGTTTGAATGTACATATTTTCAGGTTATAATTTCATTTTCCTGGCGAGTTCTCGGCCGATTTCCTCAACCTTTTTCAAATCTTCTTCTCTGGGTTTGCCCTTTACCTGAAGAAGCGTTCCAACAATTTCCATCTTTGAGGGAACCAGGATTTCTCCTGCTTGCTTCAGAGCACCTCCGCCCCAGCCGAAAGATCCAAGTATAACCCCATATTTTGCAGGCGGCTTGAGAGCTTTTACCAGGTAAGTGCCGTAAAGGGCAAGAGGATGCATGCCTGCGAGAACAGTTGGAGCTCCAAGGATAACAGCGCGGGAATCAACCAGTTCTCTTGCAATATCTCCTGTATTCGCAACTTCAAGGTCATAGATTCTAACATCTACACCTTCTTTCAGTAATGTTTCTGCGATTGTCCTGACCATTAGTTTTGTGGAGCCCCACATACTCACATAGACAATAAGGGCTTTATTTTCGGTCTTTCCTGAAGTCCATTTTGCGTAGGGCTCAAGTATACGCTGAGGGTTTTTATAAATAGGTCCGTGGCTCGGCGCAATAATTGCGATATCAAGATCCTTAATTTTTTCAAGGGCTTTTGCCCCCATTTTTCCAAAAGGCATCATGATTTCCCCATAATAGCTTTTTGCAAGAGGAATAAGATCTTCCAGATCCTCATCATAAACGCCCTGGGCTGTGTGAGCCCCAAAGAAATCACATGGGAAAAGGACCCTGCCTTCAAGTAGGTATGTGAACATGGTTTCAGGCCAGTGGAGCCAGGGAGCCTCAATAAAGTGCAGGGTTTTTTCTCCCAGATCAATAGTATCTCCATCAGCAACGACTTTGATCCGAGCTTCTGGCAGGTCATGGTAAAGGCTTGCCATTTTCACGCCTCTTTCCGTGGTAACAAGCACCGAGCCGGGAGCCCTATCCATAATATAACGAATTGCACTGGAGTGGTCGGGTTCGGCATGATTCATAATCAGGTAGTCCAGTTTTTCCAGGCTGGAAACCAGATTTATCTTATCTTCGAACTCCTCTTCAAAACCAGGGTTTACGGTATCAATAAGCGCTGTTTTTTCTTCTCCTTTTACAAGATAAGCGTTGTAGCTTGTCCCCTGAGGCAGCGGAACCAGAGCATCAAACATTCTGCGGCTCCAATCTTTTGCCCCAACCCAAAATACATCTTTAGCAATTTCAGGAACACTGTAAATCTCCATATTTTTTACCTCCATTCCCCCAATGCAGTAAAATAGCTCAAAATAAGAAGCAGACAAGATGTCTGCATCTATCAGTCCGAAAACTGGATTTATTTAATGACTATTAACGACTAATTTAATAACTAATTTAATGACTATATTGTATTTGTCCGATATATTTATTAGGCAAAACTCTTAACTGACAAAACCTTAGATTTTAACTGATTTTTTAACTCGTAAGGAAATAGTAACTCTGAATAAATTAAAATGAGGCTGTACCCGTCTTCTCTTTTTTATTGTATTTTTTTGGAAAAATTAAAAAAAGAAAAACTTTATATAGACAGCAGTAAGTTATCTTCTTCCTAGCAGGCAAGAGTTAACAAAATTATGGCCGACGTGGCAATCCTTGAGCCTGAAAAATATTCGGTATTGAAATGAGGCTTTAATACCTAAAATATTACGGTTACCTAGAACATTGCAGTTAAAAAAAGAAGGGATAATTATGAAAGCATCATCCGTAGAATTGAATCCTAATAAACTGGTACAGTACCTCAACAAACCAGCAAGCGAATTCACCAAAGACGACATTATAAAGTTCATAAAGGAAAACGGCATTAAGATGCTGACTTTCCGTTATATTGGTGGAGATGGAAGACTCAAAGCTCTCGCCTTTGTGATCAGAGACGAAGAACATCTTGACAACTTGCTTTCCGCTGGTGAGAGAGTCGATGGATCAAGCCTTTTTACATACATCGAAGCAGACTCAAGCGATCTCTATGTCCTTCCTAAATACAGGACTGCCTTCGTGAATCCTTTTGAAGAAATCCCAACCCTGGATATCCTCTGTTCCTACTTCGACAAAGACGGAAATCCTCTCGCAAGCTCTTCCGAAACCGTCATGAAGAAAGCAGCCCAGGTCCTGACCGAGAAGACAGGCTACGAACTTCAGTCAATGGGCGAACTCGAATACTACATCATCGCCAACAAAGAAGACGTCAATATGGCTTTCCCAGCCGTTGACCAGCAAGGATACCACGAATCTAATCCCTTCACCAAATTCGACCAGCTCAGAAAGGAAGCAATGATGTACATCTCCGAAGCTGGCGGAAAAATCAAGTACGGACACTCTGAAGTCGGAAACTTTACTGACGACAAATACTACTATGAGCAGAACGAAATCGAGTTTGAGACTGACTCACTTGAGAACACTGTCGACCGTCTGCTTATCGCAAAGTGGATGCTCAGGATGCTTGCCGACCAGTACGGTGTAATTGTAAGCTTTGCTCCAAAGATTACTGTCGGAAAAGCTGGAAGCGGGCTGCACGTCCACATGAAGCTCCTGAAGGACGGAAAGAGTGTTATGGTCGAGAACGGCGGAGTTAGCGACACTGCAAAAACTGCAATAGCCGGCATTCTTGACATTGCAGCAGGCATTACTGCTTTTGGAAACAGAATTCCAACATCCTACCTGCGTCTTGTACCTCACCAGGAAGCTCCTACCAACATTTGCTGGGGAGACAGGAACCGCTCTGCTCTGATCCGTGTGCCTCTTGGTTGGTTCTCTGAAGAATCCAGCAAGATGGTAGCTCTCGCTAACCCGAACTATAGTGAAGAGTTCAAGAGCCACAGCTACAAGTCTACTTTTGAATTCCGTGCCGCAGACCCCTCAGCTGATCTTTACCTCCTGATGGCATCCTTTGCTGTAGGTATCCGCCACGGCTTTGAAATGGACAATGCCCTTGATGTTGCAAAGAAGCTCTACATTGATGTCAACATTTTCAAGGACGAACACAAGGACAGACTTGCTCAGCTTGAGCACCTGCCTGCATCTTGCTACGAGTCTGCTCAGGCCCTGAAGAAGCTGAAAGACATCTTCATGGAGTATGATGTCTTCACTGAAGGTATGATCAATGACAACGTAAAGTACCTTGAAGGCCTTGACGACAACCAGCTTAGTGAGAGACTCTACGGCAAGAATGAAGAAATCAGGAAACTTGTGGACTCTTACATCCACATTGGATAATCCTGTTTCAGTACATTAAAAATCTTTTTTCCACAGAAAAATGCAGAGTTCTGCTTCTCAGAAAGCAGGACTCTGCCAATAGTATTTTTCTGAAAATTTTCTAAAAGCACTATTCTGTCAAGTTTTCTTATTAAAGTAAGCCTCTTGCTGCTTTTACCAGATATTTCGTTACTTTTCGCTTACGGTTCGTACTGCTTTTTACTTCAGATCTCTTTTTACTCTTCACTTAAGGCTTTTTACCTCAGATCTTACCTAGGTTCTTAATATAGGGACTTTCTTTTCCGGGTTTTTTCTTCAGACTTTCTCGATTTTTTCCGATTTTTTCTTCAGGTTTTCTCGATTTTTTTCCTATTTATTTTTCGGGTTTTATCCGATTCTAATTTTTCAAGGTAACACTTCATAGCCTATTCAGGTTTACACCAGACTGTACGGTACGGGGTTGGCTTTATCTATCTTAACGAAATCTATAGGGGACGTAAAGTGATAAGGACTCGAATTGATCAGAAATGACAGAAAACAGCAATCCAGAAAACCCCGAGAGCCAGGAAAAAAACCTCTCCGAAACTCCGATCCCAAAAATAACAATTATCTGTTCTGCTCCCGACCTTGCCAGCCAGAACATTAAAACCCAACTTTTGAACCTCGTAGAATGGAAACTCCTAGAGCTTCCTGAAAATTCCGGATTCTCTGCAGCCAGGGAATCGCAGGACGGAAAATTCAGACTTGTTGATATTGAGGAAACGCATGTCTTCCAGGATGGACTCGACAGAAAACTTGAAAATGCAGGGTTGCCAGCTTCTCTTATAATTTTTGCATCCAAACACCGGAGCAAAGAGGAGATTTCTTCCCTTACCGTACACTGCACAGGGAACCCCTCAGATGATGTAAGGCTTGGAGGCTGCCCGAAGTCTCTTGCAGTTTCTTCTCCGGCTGCTATGAAATCCATCCTTGTGGAAATGAAGCACCTGGCTGAGCAAAAAGGCCTTAAGTACGATGTTACTCTTGAAGTGACCCACCACGGGCCGACTGAGCTTTCAGTTCCTTCACTTTATGCCGAAATAGGAAGCACTGAAGTGCAGTGGAAAGATCCTGAGGCAGGAGAAGTTGCTGCAAAAGCTATCCTCGCAGTCTCCCTTGAAAAAGTTCCGGTTGCCGTCGGTTTTGGAGGTGGACATTATGCCATGCGCCAGACAAAGCTTTTGTTTGAAACCGGAATTTCTTTTGGGCACAATTTCCCTAAGTACAAGCTTGAATTTGTGGATGAAGCCCTGATCAGGCAAGCAATTGAAAAATCAAAAGCTGATTTTGCTTATTTTGACCGGAAATCCATGAAAAGTGAAGAAAGGAAAAAGATTTCCGAAATCCTTGAGAAACTGGGGCTCAGTGTCCTTAAAGAATCAGAGATCAGGGAAAAATATGGAAATTAACGTTAAAAAAAACTTTAAAACAAATCCAATTCTCCAGAAAAGTTATGTTGCTGCGTATATGGAGCACTCCAGTACACAGGAAGGGATACAATGCTGAACATAGAGCTACTTCCGGTTCTCCTCCGCTTTCTTTTTGGAGGAAGCGCTGTTACAATTTCCGCAATTGTTGCAAAGAAGTTCGGAGGCAGGTTAGGAGGAGTTTTTGCAGCTTTTCCCGCAGTATATCTTGCAGCAATTCTGGGCCTGAGCATAGATTATAAGGGAAGTGAACTGCTCCTGATTTCAGAACAGCTTTCTAAAGGTGCACTTGTGGGAATGCTGGCAGACATTTGTTGTGCTCTTGCTGCAAGTTATTTTATTCTCAGGTCTGGGTGGAAAAAAGGGCTGGTTTACTCGCTTCTCCTCTGGGCTGTGCTTGCTCCTGCAATTTACTTCGTGTGGTTCAAATTCTAAAAAAATTTTTGGTCAAGTTTCTTTTAGAAAGTTTGTGGTCAAGTTTTTATTTGAAAATGTTTGTGGTCAAGCCGTTGCTAGAGCTTTTCGCTCAAGCCTTTTTTAAAAGGGTTTTGGAACAGCCGTTGCGCTGTTTGATCACGCAAACTATATTGTTACTGGAGTTTTCGCTCAAGCCTTTTTTTAAAAGGCTCGCGGGCAAGTTTTTCTTCCTTTTCGCAGACAATTATATGAGCTATCCAGCCGAACTTGTTGTGACTTCCTGTATCTCTACAACATTCATTATTGACTTTTCGATAGGCTCTTTGACAATTCTCTAACAATTTTTGGCGAAAGTAGTGACTTACAAGTATCGATTACCTCTAACTTATATTTGTTGAGCAGGTAATCTTCACATATTAACTTGAAGTATCTATCACCTGCATTGCTTTGGGCATACTCTCGTAACATAAAGACACAGAAAATATATGTGATCTCCTGCTATTGGGTTTATGTATATTTCACAATTTAGTAATTGATAACAATGTCCGATGATGATCAAGTAGATTTCTGAACAACGTTTTAAAAGAATATGCGTACCTTAGGATATTTTGGTAAGGAAAAATACCCTGTGATTGAAGAGGGATGTGATAACACGGACAAGAAAAAGGATCCCGCAGGCAAAGAGGAAATACAAAGGTCAAATGAAGAAGAGCCGCAAGCTATAGAAAAAATCTCAACTGGAGAAAATTCTGTTCTGGATGTATCTTTGGATAAATCTCCAAAAAAGGACTTTCCAATTGTAGGCATCGGGGCATCGGCTGGTGGGCTAGCTGCATTCGAAGCCTTCTTTTCAGCCATGCCCTTAGACACCGATCCAGGAGCGGCTTTTGTCCTGGTACAACACCTGGATCCAAATTATAAAAGCATCCTTTCCGACCTGATCAGGAACTTTACCAGGATGCCTGTATACGAAGCTACAAATTGGATAAATATTGAACCTAACTGTGTTTACATCATCCCACCTAACCGCGACATGGTTCTTCGGGATGGCGTGCTCCAGTTGATGGAGCCATCACAGCCGCATGGTCGTCGCCTACCTATTGATATATTTTTCAGCTCTCTGGCCCAGGACAAGAAAGAGAAAGCCATCGGTATTGTACTCTCAGGTACCGGTAGTGACGGCACAAAGGGAGTGCAGGCTATTAAGGCTGAGGGAGGAATGGTAATGGCACAGGCTCCCGAGTCCAGCGAGTACAACAATATGCCTCTTAGTGCCATTGCCACAGGTCAGGTGGATTACGTCCTGAAGCCTGAAGATATGCCTGCCCAGCTCATTGCCTATATTACCTGCATTTTCGGAAAAACACGCCAGGTAACCTCAAAATTTGAAGGCCTGATGAAAAATATATTCAACTTTCTTCACATCAAGACCGGTCATGACTTTTCTCACTACAAGTACGGTACCATCAATCGGCGCGTTGAACGGCGCATGGCTGTCCTAAATATTGAGAATGTGAATGAGTATGTGCGTTATTTAGAGCAAAAGCCTGCTGAGGTGGAAGCTCTCTTTCATGACCTTTTAATCGGCGTCACCAGTTTCTTCCGTAATTCTGAAGCTTATGAAGCACTCCAGGAACAGGTTATCCCGTGTCTCTTTGCCGGCAAGTACCCGGAGTCATCAATACGCGTCTGGGTGCCCGGATGTTCCACAGGTGAAGAGGCATATTCCATAGCTATTTTACTGCAGGAACAGATGGATAACTTGAACCAAAATTTTAAGGTGCAGATTTTCGCCACTGATATTGACAGTAAAGCTATTGAAAAGGCCCGTAGCGGCCTCTATCCAGCAAATATTGCCGCCGATATGTCCTCTGAAAGGCTTAAGCGCTTCTTCACTCTGGATTCAGACGGCTACTACCATATTCAGCACAATATCCGTGAAATGGTTATTTTTTCCGAGCAGGATATCATTAAGGATCCTCCATTCTCTAAGCTTGACCTCATCAGTTGTCGCAACTTGCTGATCTATATGGACAAAGAACTGCAGAAAAAACTAATTCCCCTCTTCCACTACGCGTTGAATCCTGGTGGATTTCTCTTTCTTGGTCCCTCCGAAAATGTGGGCGAGTTCACAAATCTTTTTGACACACTGGAGCGCAAGTCAAAACTGTATATAAAAAAAGGGGGCGCTAGCAGTGATTATTTCCTTTCCATAGGGACTTTTATCCCACCATCAATGAAAAGCGAAGCCAGAAAGCCTTCAGGCAACGTTCCTGTCGAAATCAGACCTAAACTGCGCGAGCTGACCGAGCGAGCAATGCTGCAATATTACGCCCCTGTAAGTGTTCTGATTGACGAACACGGCAATATCCTGTATATCTATGGCCGTACTGGCATGTACCTTGAACCAGCTTCGGGTGAAGTTGGCATGAACATACTGAGTATGGCTCGAGAGGGATTAAGATCAGAATTGACTACGGCCCTGCACAGAGCCGTCATAAATAAAGCGCCAGTGTTTCATCCCAGAGTGAGAGTTAAAACCAACGGCGATTTCACTACAATTAATCTGGCGGTACGGCCTGTAGAGCGAAACCATGATACAACCACCTGGCTAAACTTATTCCTGGTCACTTTTGAGGAAATTCCAGAGTCAGAGCAGATCGAAACCGAAAAGGCTATCTCCATAGATACTGGCGAAAACACCTGTGAAACGGATGTGGATGTGCGAATATTAAAGCTGAAAAAGGAGTTACAGGCCAAGGAAGAAAGCCTTAAAGCTTCCAATGAGGAACTGGCGACTTCCAATGAAGAACTTAAATCTGCCAACGAAGAGATGCAGTCAGTCAACGAGGAACTACAATCCACAAACGAGGAACTGGAGACCTCAAGGGAGGAACTGCAATCAGTAAATGAGGAATTGGGCACGGTCAATATCGAACTGCAAAACAGGGTAGCTGAACTGTCTCAAACCAATAACGACATGAATAACCTGCTGGCTGGAACAGGCATAGGCACTATCTTTGTGGACCATCAACTACGTATCATACGCTTCACTCCTCCGGCTACACGTTTGATAAACCTGATTCCATCAGACATTGGAAGGCCGGTTGGACATATTGTCTCAAACCTTCTGGGCTACAACCGCCTGGTAGAGGACATAAAGGAAGTACTGGACAGCCTGATACCCAAAGATATTGAAGTCAAGACTAAGGAAAATACCTGGTATTTACTGGGCATCCGACCCTATCGTACTCTTGAAAACACCATTGAAGGAGCGGTAATTACTTTTACGGATATTACCGAGATGAAACGGGTGAGGCTTAAGGAGTCTGAAACCATGCGTCGTCTGGTTGCAGTAGTGCACGATGCAAGCGATGCTATAACGCTGCAGGATATGAAAGGCAATATCCTGGCCTGGAATCCAAAGGCAGAGAGTATTTATGGCTGGAGCGAAGCCGAAGCACTCTCAATGAATGTTAGCAGCATGATCCCGGAGGATCGGAAAACAGAAGAGCTGTCTATAGTGAAAAAGCTTAGCTGGGCTGAGGTTCTTGAACCTTACCACACCCAAAGAATTACCAAAGATGGCAGTATAGTTGATATCTGGCTGACCGCCACTTCACTGGTAAATGAAACCGGTGAAGTGTATGCTATTGCAACCACGGAGCGGGAAATAAAATTAGAAGGTAATGAGACGAAAAACAAGAAATAAAAAGACTTTCCAGATCAGGCCGTCTCAAAACTCGACCTATTTCTACAATTGGATAATTGGCATTGTTGATTTTGGATTTAGATCGTAAATTATTCTGAAATCCAGGAATTTTACCTTGAAGTTGAATATATTCTCCCAATTGTAGAGTCAACTATAGTTTTGAGACAGCTTGAGATAATGATTTTTGTATAGGCTCAGGAAGACCTCTTGATAAAAAGCACTCGATATCAAAAAATCTTGAGTTGCTGTCGTCGAAGAAAGTATTATATTAGAGTAAACTAATGAATCAAGTTATTTTATAAGTATAAACCAGACTCACCTTGCTCAGTAGATACGTGTTAATTTTTATGATAAAGTTTATATGTAAAACACGGATTGTAGGGGCCAGTCTTGATTAAATCTGAAAAAATTAACAGAACATATGTTTACGGGAATTAAATCTATTCTTGTGCTTACATTTTTCAGTAATTAACTTCAGGGTTCAAAAGACTAGAGCCAAAATTGTGAAAAATAAGAGGATTGGGTCACGTAGATTTAGATAAGAAATATTCGCCTTTATATTCTCAGTTTGGAGGAAATTTGGAGTGAAAGAAAGCCTGAGGAAATCTGGCATTGATATTATTGGAGATGTGCCCTGGGGTACACATATTTGTCAATTCTATCAAACAAAAGAAGATTTTATGGATATACTGGTTCCTTACTTCAAGACAGGACTGGAAAATAACGAGTTTAGCATGTGGATTACATCGGGACCCTTAGAAGTAGAAGATGCAAAAGAATCCCTGAGAATGACTGTTCCTGATATTGATAGTTATTTGGAGAAAGGACAAATACAAATTATTCCCTACAGTCGGTTTTATGCAGAAGAGGACGTTTTTGATTCGGAGAGAATCTTAAACAACTTGGTTGAAAAACTCAATCAGGCTCTGGCAAGTGGATACGATGGATTGAGGTTAAGTGGAAATGCTTTGTGGCTGGAGAATAAGGATTGGAGTGATTTTGTTAACTATGAGATAAAACTGGATAGTGCCATAGGCAATTATAAGATGATCGCTCTCTGCACCTATTCTCTTGATAGGTTCGATGCAACTAAAATCATCGAGGCGGCTATCAACCACCAGTTTGTGTTAATCAAAAGGGAAGGAAAATTAGAACAGATAAAAAATTCCAGGCGTGAGAAGGAAGAAGAAAGAATCCAGAGTTTAGCAGATATTGTGGAGTCGTCAAATGATGCTATTTTAACTATATCGCTTGGTGGCACTATTATCAGTTGGAACAAAGGTGCAGAGCAAACTTATGGCTATTCAGCTAAAGAAATTATTGGGAAGCCCATATCCATCCTTGAACCGCCCATCTTAGTTGAAGAAACAGAAGAATTAATTGAAATGTTTAAGCAGGGAGATAAAATCCACAATTATGAGACTTTACGGTTAAGAGAAGATGCTAGGATAATAAACGTTTCAGTAACCTTTTCTCCGATTTTTGACGCCTCTAAAAATTTGATTTCTATCTCAGTTATCTCCAGAGATATAACCCGAAGTAAAAGAGTTGAAGAAAAACTCCGGAAAAGTGAAGAAAGATACAGAATCGCCACAGAACAGACAGGGCAAGTGGTTTATGAATATGATTTAAGAACAGACAAGAGCGGCTGGGCAGGTGCTATAGAAGAAGTTACAGGGTATAGCCTTGAAGAGTTCCAGAGGTTTGGCAAGGAAGTGTGGCTTAAAAATATCCATCTGACAGATATGAGTAGTGGGAATGAAAAATTTCAGAGTGCTAGAAAGACCGGAGGTAGATTTAAGGAAGAATTAAGGTTGAGAAAAAAAGATGGAAGTTGTATTTATATAGAAAATAACGGAGTCTGGCTTAAGGGTTATGATGGCCAGCCTTGTGAGGCTATCGGAGTATTAAAAGACATTACTGAAAGAAAAAAGACAGAAAATTTCCTTAAGAGTATAGAAACTGTCCGTAAAAAGGAAATCCACCACAGGATTAAGAATAACCTTCAGGTAATTTCTTCTCTTCTCGATCTTCAGGCTGATAAGTTCAATGATACGAAAGTTGTTGAAGCTTTCAGGGAAAGCCAGAATCGAGTAGTTTCTATGGCTCTCATTCACGAAGAGCTGCACGAAGGCGGGGAAAGCGAGGTACTGAACTCTTCTATATATTTAGAGAGGCTTGTTGAGAACATTTTCCAGACGTACAGATCTAGAAATGCCGATATCAGATTGAACATGGATCTGGAAGAAAATATTTTCTTTGATATGGATACTGTAGTTCCATTAGGGCTAATCGTCAACGAACTCGTTTCAAATTCTCTTAAACATGCATTTGTCGACAGAGATAACGGGCAGATTCAAATTAAACTTTGTAAAGAAGTATCAGGTGGATATAAAGACAATATAGCAGGAAGCAAACAAGAGGAATCTCAAGGTACCAGTTTTATCCTGATAGTCTCGGACAATGGAATAGGTATACCTGGAGATTTTGATCTGGAGAATCCTGTTAGCCTTGGCATGCAACTGGTAAACACTCTCATAGATCAGTTAGAAGGCAAACTTGAACTAAAAAAAGACAATGGGACCGAATTTACTATAAAATTTAGAGTGATGTAAAAAAGTAAAATGTAAAAAAAGAATTGTGTGCAGGTTGCTGGTTTTAGTTTTTAATAAGAAATAGTCATGTGTAGGTTACTGATTTTAGTTTTTAATAAGAAATAGTCATGTGTAGGTTACTGATTTTAGTTTTTAATAAGAAATAGTCGTGTGTGTATGTTACTGATTTTAGTTTTAAGAAATAGTCATGTGTGTAGGTTACTGGTTTTAGTTTTTAAAAGGAAATAGTCATGTGTGTAGGTTACTGGTTTTAGTTTTTAATAAAAAATAGTCATCACCAATTATTATCTCCCGCATGTACCTGACAAAGATTTCCTCCTATTTCCTCCTACACAACAGTGACATCTTGCTAGATTGTATGCTCTCTGATATTAATATAGAGTTCTATCAATCGGGTCCCAAACCAAACAATATGATCAGTAATGAATTTATAACGGTTTCCTTGTATAAGAGGAATAAAAATAGTATTGATCAGGAATATCTAATATATTTTAATAGTTCTTTTAGAAAAGTTGCAATAAGGAGTTATATCATGAAATTAGATTTCAAAGACCTTGCTCTCAGGTTCGTCTTCGGGGGAGTTGCTGTTGCTGCCTGTTATATCATGCTGCAGATAATCCCTTCAAAATCTTTTGCTGGAGTTTTTGCAGCTTTTCCAGCTGTTATGGTAGCTGCTGTAATAATGGCAGGACATTTTGGAAGTTCTGAGCAAGCTTCTGACATTGCCCTCGGAGCTAGCGCAGGGATGATAGGCGGCACTATATGCGTGCTCACTGCTGCTCTCTGTATGGAGTACTTTAACAGGTGGGGCCTTTCAATTATTATTGCTCTTTTAATCTGGTTTTTCAGCTCATACTTATCAACCAGGTTGATCCAGGGTTTCCTGGGAAAAATGAAAGAAAAAAGACAGCAAAAAACACACTATTGAACTTTGAGATTCCAGAAAAGCCCTGAACAAAGAAATTCTTCCGGGCTCATCTTTACCGTCCTTTTACGGACTTTCCTGGACTTTCCTGGACTTTCCCGGGATTTGTACTCATTCAAAATATTTTGGAATCTTCACTCCTGTGTTTGTTATTTTATTTGCCTGACTTATTGTTTTAATTTCATTGGTTCTCCACAGCATGTTACATTGCCGGTACAGCATGCGTCGGTAGAGCAGGATACATCTCCGCACTCCTTTACTACCTGAAGTTCAAAACCACATGCTTCGCAACGAAGAACCTGACCCATTTTTAAATCTCCACAGTTCATTTTCGTGTCACCCCACTATCCTTGATATGGAAAGTATGTAATTTAGGTTCAAACTGCTTTTGAAACAATGATTCTGAAAATTAGTCTTGATAGCGAACTGGGAGTTATGTAAAATCGGATCAACTTATCCCTGGATAAGTTCTCTTAAATTATACGATTTTTATAAAGCTGTGATTCAAATAAAAAAGCTTAAGAATGTAATAATTAAATTCAAATTATTAACATTTTTTATATGAAAAACAATTTAAAGATAAAGGAGGAACTAAAATAAAGTATCGACAAGTCAATATGTTTAGAATAACATCAATTTGTTTGATTATCCTTTTTCTGGGATTGATGAGTGTGTCGATTACACATGCTGCAACTTATACCTTTGTTACCAAGTGGGGTTCTTCTGGTAGCGACAATGGACAATTTTCTCATCCAGAAGGTATTTCTGTAGATTCTTCGGGCAATATTTATGTTGCTGATCCTGGAAACAATCGCATTCAGAAGTTTGACAGTAACGGTGTATACATTAGCCAATTTGGTTCTTATGGCAGCGGTGATGGACAATTAAATAATCCAAAAGATATCGCTATCGATTCATCGGGCAATATTTATGTTGCCGATAATAACAATCATCGTATTCAGAAATTTGACAGCAACGGCAAATACATTACCCAATGGGGTTCTTGGGTTATCGGTGACGGAAAAGATTTTAAGCCGGATGGTATTGCTGTTGATTCTTCGAACAATGTTTATGTTTCGGATAATGGCTACCAGGTAAATTTTCGTATCGTAAAGTTTAATAGCAATGGCTATTGTCTGGCACAATGGGGTTCTTGGGGCAGCAATAACGGACAATTTCAAAATCCAGATGGTGTTGATGTCGATTCATCGGACAACGTTTATGTTGTCGATAGAGACAATCATCGCATTGAGAAATTTGATAGCGACGGCAATTATCTGGCACAATGGGGTTCTCGGGGTAGCAGTAATGGACAATTTTGGTATCCGTGCGATGTTGCTGTAGATTCGTCTGGCAATTTATATGTTGCCGATTCTGGAAACAATCGTATTCAGAAATTTGATAGCAACCGTAATTATCTGATGCAATGGGGCTCTTATGGCAGCAATAATGGGCAATTTTCTACTCCAAATGGTATTGTAGTAGATTCTTCGGGCTATGTTTATGTTGCCGATAACGGCAATAATCGCATTCAGAAGTTTGCTGCACCAGTACTTCCTGTAGCTAGTTTCAGTAGTAACGTAACCAAAGGTTATGCTCCGCTTTCTGTACAATTTAAAGACCTTTCGAAAAATGCGATGTCGCGGAAATGGAACTTTGGAGATGGAACTGACTCTACCCTGCAAAATCCAGTGCATACTTATTCCAAAGCAGGGAAATACACTGTTAATTTGACAGCAGCTAATGTAAATGGTACTGATTCAAAAACGGCTATAATAACTGTACAAGCAGCTACATCAAAACCTGTTGCTTCATTCTCTGCGTCTCCTACCTCAGGAAAAATGCCGTTAAATGTTAAATTTACTGACAAGAGCACAGGAATGCCGACTAAATGGATATGGACTTTTGGAGATGGAACAACTTCAACCAAGCAGAATCCAGTCCATAAGTATTCAAAAGCAGGAAAGTACACCGTTAGCTTAACAGTAAAGAATGCTAAAGGCAGTAATACGGTAACAAAACCAAACTGTGTAACAGTCGTAGCAAAACCTGTTGCTTCATTCTCTGCGTCTCCAACCTCCGGAAAAGCACCATTAAAAGTTACCTTTACTGACAAAAGTACAGGAACGCCAACGAAATGGAAATGGACTTTTGGAGATGGAACAACTTCAATCAAGCAGAACCCTATACATAAGTACAGTACAGCTGGAAAATATACCATCAGTTTAACAGTGAAAAATGCAGCAGGTAGTAACACTAAAACGATATCTAACTATATAATAGTTAAATAATAAATATATGTATTTTAAAATATAAAATTGCAGGGTTTAATGGTAGTGGGGGAGTTATTTACCATCTCTGAAAAATACATAATAATTTTTTATATGTCATCAGTTAAGTACTAAATTTCCTCTCTTGTAGAGGTTTTTATATGACAATACCTTAATGACAATACCTTAATATCTGTATCTCCATGTCCCCTCGTTCCTTGCTGACTCTTGAAGGCTCTTTTCGTGAAATGTTTCTCAAAGAGTGGTTAAGGCAAACTTCCAAAGAAACGGTCTTATAATACGCGAACGTAAAATTGACCCTGTCATCATCTTTGGGTTTTAACTCTGAGTTTTGGTGTACTCTGCAAGCGTACACTTGCCGGTTTGAAACAAGAATATGAAACTGAGTCCTATAAAACCATAATCGATAGCAGCTGGTATTATCGTTTAACTCCAGAACTTGTTAAGTTCCTACATCAGTGCGTAATTTACGGGATAGAAGAACTTGCAAAAGGACTTGGTAGAAAACTTAGCAAGAAACTTTTTGTATCCTGAAATGATTTCGCAGATTCAAAACCATTTGAAAGTTCAATATGCGATGTAGTAGTAAGCAACGCAAAAAATTAAATGTTGAATAAATTTAAGCTTCATTTTGGTAATATAGAATGATTCTGTAATATGAAACAAATTCGAAGTTGAAGTGAAATAATGGGTCACCTGTATACGACAGATTATTATAATAAAAGAAATTAAAAAAGCGAAATAATTTTAGGATAAAACAGTACATTTTTAAATATCTACTCTATCAGAAGAGTAAATTCTTATCATATTTGCCGCAAATATCTATAGCAATCTGGCAAAACCTATTTTCTGATCAAAAAACAGGAAATGTTTCTATGAAGATGAACCCACGCTGTACCTATTGCCTGCTTTCAAGAGTACATTTTCAGTCTAAACTTTCTACTGATGATGAAGACCTCATAAGCAAGACCATCAAGGAATGCCTTGAAGTTGTGACCAAAAACTACAGCCCCGACGTGGTATCTGCTTCCGTAGCCACCAAAGTTCACAGAAAATGCTACGAGGTTCTGGAAGACAATGACCCTTATGCGGTAACAAAGAAACTTATCGACCAGGCTGCGCTGAAAGTCCTGCCTGTAGCAAAAGAAAAGATTTATGAAAATTCTCCTGACAACGGGGAACTTTTCAGGCGGGCAGTGCTTGCATCCGTGGTTGCGAATTACTTTGATTTCGGAATTATGGGTTTTGATGCCAGTGAAGACAAATTTGAGGCTGCTTTTCATAAATATTTTGAACACGGGCTTGATGTAGATGACACTCCCAAAATGCTCGGGCTCATGCAGGACGTTGTTTACATTGCCGACAATTGCGGAGAAATTCTCTTTGATACGCTCGTTTTTGATATCATCAAAAAACTCGGTGGAAAGATCACACTCGTAGTTCGGGGTGGACCAATTCTGACAGACGTGACCTTAGAAGAGGTAAGAGAGTTTGAAATTGATAAAAAAGTCGATAGAGTCCTGACAACCGGTTCAAATGCCGTAGGTGTCCTGATTGAGGAAGCTCCGGCCGAACTTCTTCAGGCAATGAAAGATGCGACTCTTATCATCAGCAAGGGCATGGCCAATTACGAAACCCTATCCGAGCATAATTTTGGGCCAATTGCGTACATGCTTCTTACTAAATGTGAGTGTGTTGCTGAAGACCTGGGACTTGAAAAGGACTTGTCCATTGCAAAACTGATGAACTATCCCTGAGTTTTCCTCTGAGAAGTTTTCGGAAGCTTCTTATCTATCAGGCTCACTAATAGCTATAGCTATGGATGGCATAAAAGCAGTTTGACTCATGTAGTAGCGCATGTAGTAAAGTGCTAATACCACGGCATAGAATCTATTATTATATTGAATTTAGACCAACAAAATTGAAAAATATAAAATAAATTATAAGGAGAAATATAAAAATGTGTGAACTCAATGTGTTCTTGCTTCGTGGAGATGAGCGTGAGAGAGTTATGGATTCCGTAGCAAGGATCCTGGTTGAAGGCAAATCAATCCAGCTTACTGGAATTCTGGGAGATCAAATGACTGTTGAAGGCTCAATTAGGGAAGTTAACTTCTCACGGGGAGAAGCCCTTATCCTTGCAAATTAAACTTTTTATTTTTTCGTTTTATCTCTTCTTTCAGATCTGACATTTTTTCCTGTTTTTGTCTCTTTTTCTGTTTTTATCTCCTTTTTCCTATCTTTATCTTCTTTTTCCTATCTTTAGCTCTATTTTCCAGTCCACTCCTTTTCTTATTTTTATCTTCTTTTTCCCTGTCTATCTCCTTTTTCCGATCTTTGCCTCTTTCTTTTCCTTTCCTACTCAGTTTTCAGGCATAACCTGTCGGAAAAGGATCTGTAAGCTCCCGAATTTAGGAATCTGTCTTCTAGTTTCTTTAATTAATAAGATCTCTCGGGAAAAGCATTTATCTGACTTTATCTATAACTCCATGTGTTCCAAGATACCAGGTTCAGACCAAAGTCAAGATACTTGAAAAAGGTCTGCTAAAGCAATATCTTGGATTATGTGTCGGGCAGTTTGCAATGAACAGGTCAAGATTGTAGGAAAAGTTATAACTTCTGGATAAACCTTAAATTTATGCCTGCATTCTAGACTTATGTAATATGTAATTTTTTTGTCCGAAATTACAATATCCGGTTAAATTTAAATTTTTAGTGATTTAGGCTATATATCAAGTTGGGTAGAATTGGATTAAAAAGGATTGGATAAAATGGTTAAAGCAAAAATCGCAGTAAATGGTTACGGAACCATAGGAAAAAGAGTTGCAGATGCCGTTCGGGCTCAGGATGATATGGAAGTTGTCGGAATTTCCAAAACAAAGCCGAACTATGAAGCTGCAGTGGCTCACCAGCTAGGATATGACATATATGCCCCAGCTGCAAATCTCGAAGCTTTTGAGAAGGCAGGAATGCCCGCAGCCGGGACAGTTGAAGAAATGGTCGAAAAGGCTGACCTGGTTGTAGACTGTACGCCCGGAGGAATCGGTGAAAAAAATAAGCCTATGTATGAAAAGGCTGGGGTAAAGGCAATCTGGCAGGGCGGCGAAGATCATTCACTTACAGGTTTCTCATTTAATGCGATTTGCAATTACGAGCAGGCTGTGGGTCGTGACCTGGTAAGGGTTGTCTCATGCAATACAACAGCACTTTGCAGGGCTATTTACCCGATAGACAAAGAACTGGGGGTAAAAAAGGCCAGGGTAATTCTTGCAAGGAGGGCAACCGATCCTAACGATGTAAAGAAAGGGCCAATTAATGCAATCGTACCCGACCCAATCAAACTTCCGTCTCACCACGGGCCTGATGTAAAAAGTGTGCTTCCACAGATTAATATTACAAGTGCAGCCCTGAAGATCCCGACAACCCTGATGCACGTGCACACCGTGAATATGGAAGTCGAGAAGGATTGCACCGTAGATGATGTTAAAAACATCTTTGGTTCCCAGCCAAGAATTCGCTTCGTGGGACAGGGCATGTCGTCTACAGCAGAAATTATAGAATTTGCCAGAGATATGAAGCGCCCCAGAAACGATATGTGGGAGAACTGTATCTGGCCTGAATCAATAACCGTAGGGGATAAGGAGCTTTATTTCTTCCAGGCTGTCCATCAAGAATCCATTGTAGTTCCAGAAAATGTGGACGCTATAAGGGCCATGATGGAACTTGAAAGCGACGGTGCAAAGTCAATTGAAAAGACAAATAAGGCTATTGGCCTGTCTAAAAAGTAATAAAAATAATGTGCCGGAATCTAAGTTTATATAGACTCCGGCTTTGACTGTTTCCGGATATTCAACCTGAATATCTGGAACTAGATTTCTGGGACCCAGAAATTTCATACATAAATTATATATTTTGCATTGTATTTCTTACTACCTCAAAGATAGGAAATTCGAAATCCTTATCATTTGAATGAAGAAAATAAGATTTGGAACTTTTAATTGGAAAAAATGGCTAAGACATGAATTCAACAAATTCAGGATTTTTGAAATTATCTCGAGAGGCTTTTAAAGCCGCATCAGATTCTATCTGTGATCTTGCAGGTACTGATGCTGCAGGCAGTTTTGTTTGTATGGGAGCCGACGGTACTCCGACTACCAGAATAGACCTTGCAGCAGAGGACGCTATCGTTGAAGTCCTTAAAGAAGACGGTAGATCCATGAGAATTATCAGCGAAGAGCTTGGCGAACGTATTTTAGGGGATTCGCCTGAGTTTTCTGTTGTTCTAGACCCGCTTGATGGGACATATAATTCCTCAGTAGGGATTCCATTTTATAGTGTTTCCCTAGCTGTTTCTTCTCACGACCTTACAGACCTCAGGTTCGGGTATGTGAGTAACCTCGCATTACGTGAGGAATACCACGCAGAAGCTGGAAAAGGGGCTTACCTTAACGGAAAAAAAATAAAAGCTTCCGTTAACTCGGATCTGATGAAATTGTGCGTCAGTGTTTACGGCTACCGGCAAAATATAGAAAGAACCCGAAAGATATACAGTAGCGTCAGAAGGGTGAGATTATTCGGGAGTGTAGCCCTCGAGTTGTGTTATGTAGCCTCAGGCAGGCTTGATGCTTTTGTTGACGTCCGAAATGCTTTGCGTGTGACTGACGTGGCAGCAGGGCAGCTGATTCTGGCCGAAGCAGGTGGGCTTGTTACGGACGGATACGGAAACTCTTTAAGACTTCCTGATAATGTTACTTCAAGAGTGGAAATGGTTGCGTCCAACGGACACGTACATGAAAAGCTTTTAGAACTACTCTTCGGAGGATAAGTTGGCGATAAAGAAAATAGGAATATCTGCTCGCTGCGACAGGCCTGAAGTAATTGAAAAGGTAAGGGAGATTCTTGCCCATTTCAGCTCAAAGGTTCAAATTTTTGTTGCCACTCCCACGGCTGAGGTACTTGGAATCGAAGGCACTCCGGTTGAAAGAATGAGGGAAGAAGGAGTGGAACTCATTATCAGCGTAGGAGGGGACGGTACAGTCCTCCGGAATATTGCCAAAATGAAAGACCCTCTTCCCATACTTGGAATCAATATGGGTACGCTTGGCTTTCTTGTAGATGTTGAGCCCGAAAATGCCCTTGAAACCATCGAAGAGGTGCTTTATGGTTTTTCCTACAGCGACAGAATGCGAGTCGATGTTTTTCTTAATGGGGAAATGCTTGAGACTGCAACGAACGAGATTGCAATAATGTCCGCAAAGCCTGCGAAGATCATTCAGTTTGAGGTTTATGTCGGAGATTGCCTTCTTGACTCGATGCGTGCGGATGGCGTGGTTTTTGCAACCCCTACAGGCTCTACTGCCTATGCGATGAGCGCAGGCGGCCCTATTATAAGTCCAAGGGTAAATGCTATCGTGGTTGTTCCTGTCGCTCCTTTTAAACTCTCCTCAAGGCCCTGGGTTATTCCTTCAGACAGCGAGATCACTATAAGGCTGTCGGCTCCAAAAAAAGAGGCGGTTATTGCAATTGACGGACAAAAGTCCTACAGGATCAAAGCCGATGATGTTGTCAAACTTAAGAAATCCAGATTTCCTGCACGCTTTGTAAGGACTTCAGATACCTGCTTTTATGAAAGGGTCCAGAGAAAACTTACCTGAGAGCAAGCTTTGACTTTTATCTGAGAATAAGCTTTTACGTTCACCTTAGAGCAAGTCTTTACTTGTTACTCTGAGTAAAATTTTACTTGTGACTCTGAGAAAACCCTTAACTTGTTAGTTTGAGAAAACCCTTGACTTGTTAGTTTGAGAAAATCCTTAACTTGTTAGTTTGAGAAAATCCTTAACTTGTTACTTAACTTGTTAGTTTGAGAAAACCCTTGACTTGTTAGTTTGAGAAAACCCTTAACTTGTTAATATTAAAGATACTTTATTAAGTATTGAGAAAAAGTCTTTGCATATAACTAGAGAAGTATCTTTAAACTCACTTTCTAAACCCACTTTTTGAACTTACTTTCCACAGTATTTTCCGGATATTCATTTTTCCGCTATCGATTTTAATCTTAACGTCAATTTATTAGCTTTCTGTAAAGGAGTTAAAAATGGCTAGATGGTGTGTTCAGAGACCAAAAAAGATTGTATCCAATTTTCAGCAAAATTTCAATTTGGCTTTGTTATTTGAGGAGTTTCAAAAACGCTATCGGAAAAAATGTTGATTTTCAAAAAAATACTGCGGAATGTAGGTTTAAACCAAAGAAATGGTTTTACTCAATATTTAAGTTTTCTTATTAATTTCAGTGTTTTTCTCTGGCCTGGAGATCTTTTAATCTTCTCATGAACCTTTAACTGAAAATCTACTGATATAAGCTAAATTGTAAAACTTGAGCTCATTTTTGTCCAGTTTTTCGAGACGCCGTTACCGGAAATTATATTCCTCCAAGGAAAACATTTATACATATGCAGGTAAAGCTATGCTTAATTTTTACGAGATACAGGATTTTCTGACTTTTAGGGACGTTTGAGCCCCAGTACCTCTTTATTCAGCCTTTGAGTTATTTTTCAGATAAATCATCTATATATCATTAAAAATAATTAAAAAATTTCTCACAGTAATTAAAAATCACAGGAAGTAGTAGTAATGCCAGAGAGCGAGCAGTATTCCAGAAATAAACTTATGGATTTTATCGAATATCGCCCCCTAGATATCGAAATCTGTGACGTGACCTTGCGCGATGGGGAACAGACTCCAGGCGTTGTGTTCACGAAGGAACAGAAGCTGGCAATGGCCAGTGAACTTGATTCTATGGGTGTCGAGGTTATAGAAGCCGGATTTCCGGTAGTTTCCGCAAATGAAAAGGAAACCGTTAAGGAAATTGCAAATCAGGGCTTTAATTCAAGGATCTGCTGCCTCTCAAGAGCAGTAAAAGGGGACGTGGACGCTGCACTTGAATGTGATGTTGATATTGTGAGTATTTTTATTGCAATGTCAGACATGCACCTCAAATACAAGTACCATCGAAGCCTTGAGGAGATGCTTGGCTGTGCCAAGGAAACTATTGAATACGCGACCGATCACGGTTTAAAAGTACGTTTTGCAGCCGAAGATGCTAGCCGGACCCCGATTGACCGCCTGAAAAAGGCTTTCAAGGAAGTCGAAAACGAATATAAGGTGCAGTACGTAAGCCTTGCAGATACGATCGGTATCCTTAACCCTACAACGACACACTATCTTGTTAGCGAAATTTTCAAGGAAGTTAATACTTCAATCTGTATTCACTGCCATGACGACCTCGGAATGGCCACTGCAAATACCCTTGCAGCCGCCGAAGCCGGTGCAAAACAGCTCCATACCACAGTTAATGCTATCGGGGAACGTGCAGGAAACGCTTCCCTTGAAGAAGTAATGGTAGCCCTAAGGGTTCAGTACGGTATTGACCGCTATGACACCACGAAGCTAACTTCGCTTTCCAGAATGGTTTCGGAATATTCAGGTATCACGCCCCCGGTAAATAAAGCGGTTGTTGGACAAAACGCCTTTACTCATGAATCCGGAATCCATGTTGCAGCAATCCTGGAAGAACCGCGTACTTATGAACTCTTCCTCCCGGAAATGGTTGGTGGGAAGCGCAACCTTGTCGTAGGAAAGCATACCGGCACAAAAGCCTTAAAAGGCATTATTAACAGCATAGGCTTCTGCCTTGAGCGGGAGGAACTCTGCGCCCTGATCGATAAAGTCAAGGTCTGCACCGAAGAAAAACATAAAAGCATCTCACGGGATCAGCTCGAAAGGCTGATTACTCAGGTCAGGCAGGAAAGTAAAACAACAGAAAAGGGAGAGGAGAAGTTTTCGATTTGAAAACTCTGAATCTTTCACATAGATTCATTTGCTTTTTTCCTCATTTAAAACTTGTTTCATTTATTTTTTGATTTTCGGTTAATTTTTCGATTTCCGGTTAATTTTTCGATTTCCGGTTAATTTTTCGATTTCCGGTTAATTTTTCGATTTCCGGTTAATTTTTCGATTTCCGGTTAATTTTTCGATTTCCATCTACCTTCTCATTTTCATCTACCTTCTCATTTTCATCTACCTTCTCATTTTTAGTTATTTTTCTGATCTGGGTTTTTTATCTGGTGCAGAAGCTTTTTGGCCTGTGGTTTTGGCAGGAGATCTCCTTGAAAATAGACATGCAACTGCAAGCAATGTAACTGTGGAACTCATAGGTAGGAAAGGAATAGCTGAAGTTTTCTTTGTTGCTGTTTCATTTAGAGTCCAGTGCCTGACATCCCCAACTGTATTTCCCTCAATAGCAAAACATTCATGGGTGCCGTTTTGTTCAAAACCGAAAATCCAAATTTCTCCGTTTCTTTTAGAAGAAATGTCTATATCCTTTAATTCTCCAGGGTTTAACCCTGCTTCAGCAGCACTTTGCCTGGCAAGTTCAAGTGCTTGAGTTTTTGAGCGAACAGGACCCGAAAGCAAGAGTTCCGGCTGTTCGAATTTCACAAACTCATATGCTTCTGTCGTATATTTGATACCCCTTCCAAATCCCCAGCTTCCGTTACTTAAACTTATTTCCACCTGATAGGGGCCGTTTAATTCATTCTCACGGATTCTGCCGCCTTCAAAATTGAGGAGAACCGTACTGGTATTTCCATCCAGGTAGGTAGAATTTTTTGCGAGGTTAATCGCACGAAACTCATGAACTGTTGAACCTTTACTCTCATGATAACCCAGGTCTACACTCAGGTCTCCCGTGAAAAAATAAGTAGAAGGCATGTTACTCTGAGCATTAAATTTAACCACCAGGTAATCATACAGCCCATCCCCGTCCAGATCAAGCCTGTAATCGGAAACCGGTCCAACGACCTGAACGAGATTTTGAGTACCTGATGACTCTTCAGGATCTTCGTCTGCCATAGCAGGACTCATCAATGCAAAAAGTACTATCAGTGAAAGAGTAAGTTGAAAGAATATCCTTTTTTTCTTCTCAATCAAAAGGTATATTTCCGAATCCATTATATATCCCCCGGCTCTAACCAATCAAAGGCAACTTAAAATAAAAGTAAAAAATTTAAATTGAAATATAATAACTTTAAAAAATGTTTTTAGGGCTTAAGCCCTGTACGTCAAACCCCACTCCGGCCTTTTCGGTGGGTTTGCCTCAAGCATTTCTCTCCATTTTTCATCGGTCAGGCGAGATTCGATTGGCTGCTTGAACTCATAATGGCTCATAACGGGCCCCGCAGCCAGGAAAATCCTGCCATCAGGAACCTTGTAAGCCACAATTGCCATATCCACGTATCCTGTTCCTTCCTCAAGTACGAGTTTATTATTTGGTTCAGTGTAAACATCTGCAACAAGGGTAGTTTTCCTGGCTTCTTCGTCAACACTTGCACTCATTGAAATCATTTCTCCAAACTTGGAGATGTAAACTTTATCTTCCTCTGTCAGTTCCTTGTTTTCAAGTTCCTTTTCGGAAATCTCGATAAGCCTTTCCAACACGCTCTCAAGGCTTTCGAATCTTCCTCCAGTATCTTCATCAAGCAAATCCAGTTCTTCAAGCCCATTCTCAGTCATCCTGGTAAGGGCTAACAGCCTGTTATAAAATTCAGGTACAGGTTCCACATATCCCACGGGTTTGTCCCCAAATACAGGAAGTGATACATCCATTCCATAGAGCTGTTTTGAATAAAGA